>Ga0247721_100007_pt1 | contig 153452 bp, 152 predicted proteins | sample MSEWel2017_08_16_FD_189089 | JGI IMG/M metagenome (GOLD analysis project Ga0247721, IMG submission 189089) | Subsurface sediment microbial communities from gas well in West Virginia, United States - MSEEL Well Study Marcellus 3H_2017_08_16 | ecosystem: Environmental > Terrestrial > Deep...
TAGTTTCATAATTTCCGCTATCAACAAAATTTAACCTTACTGTATTACAGATTGTCCGAAGGACATTTTGTTCTTTTTACTAATCTCAGCTAAATTTAAGCTAATCTCTATTAGCTTTTCTAATTGTATATATTATACATCAGACAAAATAAATTGTCAAAATATTATTCTAAAATAAGCTCTTTCACCCAACACCAGAGCTTAAAGGAAGTAAACCCGGCTGTTATCATGACTGTTTTAGATAAATTAGGAGTTTTTAAGCTGCTCAACCAGGACCTGATTAAGTTCAGCCAGCATCCCCTGTTTGCCAGCCATCTGGCTGTATTCTCTATACAGCATATCAGAGAACACATCTTCTGCATAACCGCCATCAATCATTTTCTCATCTGAGAGGGTCTTTTTCATAGCTGAAAACATCTTTTCAATAAATATAGAACTGAATTCCGCAGCTACTTCTTCCAGCTTTTCTTCATTTTTAGCAGCAGAATTAATCTTATTTTGAGCCTGTATTTGCTGCTGATTATTTAATTGATATTGAGCAATTTGATGATAATTATTATTTAATTCCACCATTTTTTCACCTTCTTTTTTAAATAGCAGTAATTATAGAAGTTATTATTGTATTTCTAGTTCTGCATGTAGAGATCCAGCCGCATCAATCTTCTGGATAATAGAAATAATATCCCGCGGTGTTGCTCCAATTGCATTTAAAGCTGTGACTAAATCTTCGATAGTGTTTTCCTGACTAACAATCAACATATTACTTTCCTGACCTTCGTCAACTTCTATTTGAACATCTTCAGTCACTGTAGTTTCTCCCTCACTAAATGGAGGTGGCTGAGAAACCTGCTCTTGAGTGGTAATCCTAACAGATAAATTACCATGTGCAACTGCTACAGTAGAAATATGAACATTATGGCTGAAAACTACAGTACCGGTTCTCTCATCAATTACAACTTTTGCTTTAACAGCTGGTCTTACTTTTAAGCTATTAACCTCAGCAATAAAATCTACCATACTGTTATTAAAATTTTTCGGCATTGAAATATGGATTGTAGATGCATTTAAGGCCTGAGCTGTACCATCACCAAAATTTTTATTAATTGCAGTAGTTATCTGACCTGCAGTTTTAAAATTTGGATTAGAAAGTACATAAGTTAAATTGCTGCCATCTAAACTAGAATTAATTTCTTTTTCAACTAAAGCCCCATTTGGAATTTTACCAACAGTCGGATGGTTTTGAACTTCTGAATTACCTCCACCACCAGCACTATATCCGCCTACAGAAAGCGGTCCCTGGGCAGAAGCATAAATTTGTCCATTAGGAGCCTGTAATGGTGTTAAAAGAAGTGTTCCTCCCTGCAGACTATCTGCATCACCAATTGAACTAACTGTGATATCTAATTGATCACCATTGTGAGCAACAGCTGGCAGCTCTGCAGTAACCATAACCGCAGCTATATTCTGGCTTGCAACCTGATTACCAGTTACATTAACTCCAAAATTCTCAAGCATATTGGCAACACTCTGGACTGTGGCCTGACTTCGATTGGAGTCTCCACTGTCATTAAGCCCAACCACAATACCATAGCCAATTAACTGATTTACACGCAGGCCTTTGATTCTGGTAATATTTCCAATTTCCACTACTGGATCGTTGGCTGCAGCTGCTGCCGTATTAAAAATAATTAAGACTGAAATCATTAGTATTACTATCTTAACTGAAATTTTTTGCTTTTTTAAATTAAACAAACTATCCCTTCTTTCAAAAGCTTAAAAAATAAAATTGAATAATCTGGTTAAAACTCCCGGGTCCTGCTTATCTCCAACAACACCCTCACCTTCATATTCTATATTGGCATTACTTACTCTTTTAGAAGAAACCTCATTATCAAAATTAATATCCTGAGGTCTAATTACTCCTTCTAGAACTATTGTCTGGATTTCTCCATTAATTTTTACTCTCTTTGAACCCTGAATCTTTAAATTACCGTTTTCTCTCAGTTCAACTACCTCAGTAGTAATATCCGCCTGGAGAGTACCACTTCTCTGGGTCTGTCCATCTGCAGATTCGGAATCAGAATAACTAAAATCAAAAAATGGAATAAAATCCAGAAATCCTCCGCCTTCTTCAGCACTATATTCACTACTTTGACTGGCATCTGAATTAGCACTCTGAATAGCACTTGCATCTTCTTCGATAACTACGGTAATAATATCACCCATTTCATAATCTGGATAATCCTGATATAAATCGTTAGAATTATCACTCCAAAGTGATTCTGCAGCTGCAGAAGAAACAGCTAAAAAACCAATTAATAGTATTATACCTGATATTTCTAATTTTTTTAAACTCATTTTTGCACCCCACTTAATCTGAGATCATTTTAACCTCAGTTGGTGAAACCACTTCGACCTGAAATTGATAACCACTATTTAAATTCTCAACAGTTATAATCTCACCTATTTTTCCTCTTTCTTTAGCTTCTACAAAGGTAGAAACATGTATATTATTAACTTTGACCTGTAGATTTAATTTCTGACCCCATTTTACCGCATAGGGAACCTTTAAATAACTAGACTTTAATACCTCACCTTTTTTTATAGAACGTGAAAGCTTTACATTATTTATATCTACTTCTGACCAGTCTTTAATTAACTCTTCTGGATCACCAGAAATGCTCTGATTTTTTATCTCAAAATCTGACCTTTTAATCTTTGAATTAATATTTAAATCCTTATTTGCAGTCAGAACTTCAAGCAGCAGGTTGATTTTGACCGGATAAAAAAGACTGCGCACCTGTTCACCATTCTGCCATACTTCCAGTTTTAAATTTGTATTTGGAAGTGATAAATTTTGATTTTCGGCAACCTTTAACTCATAATCTCCAGCTGGAATTTCAACTTGACTAAGAGAAGATCTGCTTTTAATGATTAGCTGTTCTGCCTCAAAATCAAGGTTAGATTTTAAATAATCCTCAACCAGAGCAGCAATTTCTGCTTCAGTTATCACAGAGCTTTTGCGTCTGACAATTACAGTTCCCGGCATCTGCAGCTTATATTGATCTTTTTTATAACCCAAATTTTGAATAGTCAAATCTACCAGCACCCGACTCAATCTCTTTTGATAACCGGGATTAGGAGAATCTTTAAAACTTAAATTTCTTAATTCTTCTACTGCTGCAGCAGAAAGTTCTGGAGCTTTGATTTCTGCAATTTCATCCAGGGTAATCTCCAAAGCTCTAACCTTTACTTCTTCTTTTATATTAATTTCGAAAGCAGCAGCATTAAAAGTTGCAATTCCAAATATTAAAACTGTCAGGATAATGATTAACTTCTTCAAAGTTTTACACCTCTTAGCTTAGTACTGCTTTATTGATAGTTAATTATCTCTTTAACTGATTTGCAGTCTGCAGCATCTCATCTGAAGCCTGGATAGACTTGGAGTTTGTTTCATATGCTCTCTGGGCTGCAATCATATTTACCATTTCTTCTACTACTTTAACATTAGACATTTCTAAAAAACCCTGAGTAACTGTACCAAAACCTGCTTCTCCAGGAACACCCTGCATTGCCTGTCCGGAAGCAACTGTCTCATTATATAGATTTCGTCCTTCACTGGAAAGACCGGCTGGGTTTGCAAAACGATATAACTGAATCTGTCCCAGCTGCTGATTTTCGCCATCTACTATGGCATTAACTGTTCCATCAGAAGTAATTGCAATCTCTGTTGCCTCCTGTGGGATCTGAAAACCAGGGTCGATCTGATAACCATCTGAAGTAACAACATTACCATTACTGTCCTGTTTAAAAGAACCATCCCTTGTATAGGCAAAATTACCATCAGGCAGCTGGACTCTAAAGAATCCGTCTCCTTCAATAACCATATCCAGAGGACTATCTGTATTTTGAATATTTCCCTGAGTAAATATTTTCTGGGTACTGTTAACTTTAGAACCGTGTCCAATCTCAATTCCGGTAGGTATCTCTGCCCCCTGAGCATTAGGTGTACCGGGTTCTCTCATATTGGTATAAATTAAATCTGCAAAATTAATTTTTGATTTTTTAAATCCACTTGTATTTACGTTTGCCAGGTTATTAGAAATCACATCAATATTAGTCTGCTGTGAGTTCATTCCTGTTGCTGCTGTCCATAAAGCACTAATCATTTTATTCCACCTCAATTATATTTTTGTTGAAGTAGACATCTTAAATATTTAACTTAAATAATAATAACTGCTGTTTCTTTCAGTCAACTGCAGTAAAGAGCTTCCTTTTCAGGTCCGGCTCTATTTAAGGAAATACCTAAGCCTGTCCTACTTCGTTAATCACTTTATTTAATGATTCATCAATACTGCTAATTACCTTTTGGTTTGACTCATAATGACGGGTAGTCTTAATCATCTTTGCCATCTCTTCTACAATTTTAACATTGGATTCTTCTAAATACCCCTGCGTGATTCCAGCTTCACTTTCTATCACAGCTGCTCCATCCTGAGCTGCATAGAGATTATCACCTTCCTGCACCAGTTCTGCCTCATCTTCAAAATTAACCAGATCAATCTGAGCACCCTGAAGTCCATTGTTAAAAGTAATCTGGCCATCTGAGCTAACTCTAAATGCCTGGTCAGGAATTAACTGAATCCTTTGACCGTCAGTATCCAGCACATGATTTCCGCTCTGAGTTACAAGCTCCGAATCAGCATTAATGGTAAAATTACCGTCCCGGCTGTATCTCTGACCTGCTTCAGTTTCAATTACAAAAAAACCTGCTCCTTCAACTGCAAAGTCAAGATTATTTCCAGTCTGCTGAAAAGACCCCTGAGACATATCTTTAAAAGAATTTTCCATATAAGCTCCGGTTGATAATTTTCCAATTTCCTGATCAGCTTTACCAGCTTCAATTCGGCTTAAGAGCATTTCCGGAAATGAGCGAGTTATGCCTTCTGATTTTTTGAATCCAGTTGTATTAACATTGGCCAGATTATTGGAGCGGATATTTGTCTTTTTCTCCAGGACATTCATTGAAGAAGCTGCTGTATATAAACCTCTAATCATTTTAACACCTCCTTTTATTTCTGATTTAATTGTGCTTATGCATTAGTTTTTTGTCTTAATTCTTTATTTACCTCTGTAAAAGCACATTTAGATATTTTGTTTCGAATAATCATTTTATCTTTACTGCTTAACAGCTGGACTCCGGGAAAGATGCAGTTATTAACTTTAATGACTGCTTCATCAGAAGCGGTTAGCTGTTCTTTTAACTCTTCAATCTCTTCTTTTAGTTCTACTTTTCGGGCTTCCAGCTCATCTTTGGTAGTCTTTAGTTTAGCAAACATTTCTTTTTTATTCGGTGGTAATTTAACACCTTTTTCTTTCATAGCCCTTAATAAATCAACACTCTTATTTACTTTATCCAGATTATCTTCTACTGTTTCCAGTTCATCTTTTGCAGCCTTAAAATTCTTTCTTAACTCTGGTTCAAGTCCTATTTCTACATATGTTTTAGTAGCCAGGCTGGAACCAATTATATTAGCTTCTATTATATTTTGCGCCATTACGCGGCCGCCAACAATTAAACCTTTGCCGCCATTAACTATAATACTGTCTTTTGCAGTTACATGGCTGTGCATTACTGCTTCATGAATACGTACATTATTGGCTTTAATTTCTGCGTTTTCTACAAAACGCGCATTTACATCACCTTTAGCAGTGATTTTTCCCTTGTTTCTACCCAGAAAACCTTTTTTGATTAAAACACTGCCTCCACTTTCAATTTCTGCAGCAGCAACATTACCGCCAACTTCAATATCACCAGAAGCCTTAACTATAAAACCCTCTCGCACATTACCGCTGATTTTAACACTACCAACAAAATCAATATTTCCTTCTTCCAGATCTACATCACCTCTGACCTGGTAAACAGGATCAATTGATATTTTTTGGCCATCTCTAACTATCTGTCCATCTTTAGCAGCATAAATACTGTTATTTTTACTGACAGTATTTTTAGCTCGAGGTAGTTTAGCGGTTTTTGGAGTAGGTGGTTCTATTGCTTCCCCAAAAACATCTATTCCAGCTTCCCCCTCAGTCGGATCAACCAGAGTTACAATTTTTTCACCTCGACGAACATTATTAATTAAATTTTTAGAATGGAAATCCATTGTTCCATCTTCCCGTATTGTACCAACTTTTTTTTCTTTTTCTTCAAAATGATAAACTAAATATCCATCTTCACCCGGCTTAGCTGCTTTTCCTTCGGCAATTACTTCTTTACTGACCGGCTGACGTCTTTTTAAGACTCTTTTAATCTTAGTCTCATTTATTCCATAGCTAATATTTTTTTCAGCCAGAAGTTCTTTTAAATCATCATATGTAACTTCTCGGCCGTCTCTTCCGGGAGTAAAATCAAGCAGGACTTTTAATCCATCTTTTGAAGTTTCAATATTTACTTTATCATCTTCTGAAGGTAAATTGATATTTTCAGCTATTTTAAACCAGTTTTCTTCCTCTTTATCTAGCTTATCTTTTATTTTATCATAATCTGCTTCCATAATGCTATTCTTTTCTAGAAAATTTTCTATTTCCATTAAATCCGGATTGTTTTCTAACCTTAACTTTATTAATACCTCATCTTCAGTAAACTTCAGCAGACAATTTTTGTCTTTTCGATCAACCTGCTCTTCCATCACTTTTGATTACCTACCTCTCATTAGAAAAAATATTCTTTAGATCTACTCAACATTCCCCTTAAGCGTCGGATTGCCTGGCTGTGGATCTGAGAGACCCTTGCAGCTGACAGTTCCATCACTTCTGCTATTTCGACCTGGGTTAATTCTTCGTAGTAATATAAAGTTAAAACCAGTTTTTCATTTTCGGAAAGCATATCAATTTTTTTTGTCAGTAAATTTACTGCTTCTTCGTCGGTCAGTTTGTCAGCCGCCTGATCTAAGTCAGCAGCAATTAATTCCATTAATTCAACACCTTCAAATTCATGAGAAAGCGAAATCCAGTTGGCCAGCTGGCTGTGTCTTTCTATAGTATTCAATCTATCTTCTTTGATTCCGGCCAGTTCTGCCAGTTCGGACTGTCCCGGTTCTCGGCCTGTTTCAGCTTTGAAATTTTCTCTTTTTTCTTTTACCAGTTTGAGTTCCCGGCGCATATTATCAGGCAGCCAGTCTTTACTTCTTAAATAATCATAAATTTCTCCCTTAATCCTGGGTAGAGCAAAAGTGGAAAATTCAATCCCTCTTTGATAATCAAATTTTTCTAAAGCCTCAATCAAGCCAATAATCCCATAACTTTCTAAATCTTCAGCCTCAATATGATCTGGGAGCATGATAATTATCCTACCTACAGCATATCTTACCAGTCCCAGGTGTTTTAAAATAATCTCTTCTCTGGCCTGTTGATTATCATTAACTTTGTAGTTTTTCCATAGTGATTTATCTAAAGCCATAATAATCTTCCTTTAGTATAAATATATTAATTGTTGTTTTGCTGATAATCAAAATCCTCTGTGTTAAGTGCTGAAAACCCTTCATTTTCAAATTCATTATCAACCGCAGATTCTTCAAACTCCTGGTTTTCAAACTCTGCTGTCTCCTTATCAGCTTCAGCTTCTGCAGTTAAATCAGTCATTTCGGCCTCAGAGCCGCTTTCGGGTTCCAGTTTAACTTTAGAATTATAATTTTTAATAAGATAAAAACTTAATTGGAAAAATAAGGCCATTAAAGTTGTATAGATAAGAAATCTTAAACCTAAATAGAATACAGTTTCCAGGCTTTTCTGGACCAGCAAATTATAAACCACTGCAGCTGTATATGTAATTAGCCCTATAATAAGCGAATTTGCTAACATCTATCTCAAACCTTTTTTTCTGCTTTTTCGCTGATAGGCAAAAATCCACTGAATAATCTCTTCTCGCTGTTCTTCTTCTATTTTTAAAAATTCAACTCCATAATTATAGAGTTCATTATTTTCCCTACCTATTCGCACTACCTTTGATTTAATAAATTCTTTTGGTTTTAAAATATTCTTTAAATTAATTAATATTTCTTCGCCTTTTTCAAATTTATTTTTTAACTGAATTTTAATTCCTCCACCACTTATATCCAGCAGTCGAGCTTCAGCAACCTTTTTAGGATAATTTTTATCCTCAATCATTTTATAGACATCAACTGTACCGGTAACATCCAATCTAAAATAATCACGCCGCTGAATTCGAGTTACTGTATCAGATCCTTCAATTAAAAGTAATGGTATCGGCTTATTGGTTCTTTTTAAAATTTTGGACTTAAATTTATAGGCCGCCCGATCAGTAGTATAATAAACATTAACTGGCTGATTAAGTCTAATCGGAAGTGGTGAACCTTCTCGATAAAGACCGGTAATAATAACTCCTTCTTCCACAAAATCAGCAACTTTACTCAAATAGTTTCCCTGATAGGTGCCTGTTAAAACCTCGACTTCAACTTTTTGGTTTATTTCTAACTCCTTCATATTCTCAACTCCATCAACTATTTAACATGTTTATTAAAAAAACCAACCATTTTGTAAAAATAACTTTTTACACCCTTTGCCTGCTGCTTTTTTTCTTCACCACTTATTTTTCTGGCTACTTTTTCGAAATCTCTGGCTGCTTTTCGGTTTGAAAAGATTTCTGCATAGGGCTTTTGTTTTCGTAAAGCAGCACTAATTTTACGGTCATGGGCTATACTCCCAATTAAAGTTAAATCTAAATCCAGATAATTTTTTACAGTTTTAATTATTCTCTTTGCTGTTTTTGCTGCATCTTTTTCATCTTCTGTTTGATTTATAACCAATTTAATAGATTTATGATATTCATGATTTGCCAGAATTTTAATCAAACTGTAACTATCCATAACCGAGGTTGGTTCTGTAGTCAATAATAAAATTAACTCTTCTGCAGCCAGGATAGTGTTTACAATACTTTTGGCTGCACCAGCTCCCAGGTCAATCAACAGATAATCATAATTCTTTTCTATCTGATCACCAAGTTCAATTAATTTCTGCATAGCATCATTCTGGATATCAATAAAACTATCATCACCGGTAATACCACTTAAAAGTTTAATACCAGCCGGGCCTTCTATCACTGCCTCTTCCAGACTGCATTCCCCACGCAGAAGATGCCCCATGTCGTAATTGGGCTGTACTCCCAGCATAATATCAAGATTTGCCATCCCTATATCACTGTCAATAATCAGCACTTTTTTATCCAGCTTGCGTAAATTATAGGCAAAATTAACAGTAAAGGTTGATTTTCCAACTCCACCCTTACCACTTGCAATTGCTATGGTTCTGGTAGAGGAAGTATTAAATTCCTGTACTTCACTTTCTTTCTTTTTTTTCTGCATTATTTCTTTAAGCTTTGCCGCCTGACTACGCATAAAAATCACCAAATAAATATTTATAAATCTGATCAGCAGTTGCTGCCTCAAGATCTTCGGGAACATCCTGGCCAAAAGTCAAATAAGAAAGCGGCAAATTATAATTTTCTTTAATATTAATGATATCCCCATAACTGCTGGTTTCATCAAGTTTGGTCAGCAGGGCACTATCCGGCTCCAGTTCGGAGAATTTAGAGACGATACTCCTTAGATCACTACTTTTTGTGTTTAAACTCAACAGAAGATGAACTTCATCCACAAAACTATGATCTACATATCCTTTTAATCTCCCCAGCTGCAGCTGATCTTTCCAGCTGCTGCCCGGTGTATCAATTAAAATTAAATCACAATTTCTAAACTGACCTGTAATCATCTCTTCCAGCCTGGAACTGCTGTAACAGACTGCAAAAGGAATATCGATAATTTTACTGTAGGTCTGCAGCTGTTCTACTGCAGCAATTCTATAAGTATCTGCTGTAATCAAACCAACATTTCTATTTTTATCAACTGCAAAATGAGCTGCAATTTTGGCCATTGTTGTTGTTTTACCCACACCAGTTGGACCAATAAAAGAAATTATTTTTTGATCTGCATTAAGATTTATTTCGCCATTATCTGCAAAATAAACAGCTAAAAATTCTTTTAATTGATTTTCAAAATCAGCATCATCAGTATCATCACCATTATCGATTTGAGCATCCATCTGTTTTAAAAAGAGGTTTACATTTCTGCTGTCTACTCCCTGATCAAGTAGATAATTATATAATTGATTGCTGTTATTTAATTTTTTGCTCTGATCACTGCTGCCAGAAGTTTTATTCTGGAATTTGTTTTGTAATTTTTGAGCAGCCGTTAATTTACTTTCGTCATCTTCACTCTGCTCTATCTGAAGCCTATCGTTCTTATTAAAATCCTGTTTTTTATTTTTCTGCTGCTTAATCTGCTCTTTATTTAGCTTTTCACTAAAATCAGCCTTTATATCTTTTTTATCCAGCTGGTCCTTACTATCCTTTTTTTCTTCAGCTTTTTCTTCAGCAGAATCAGCAGCAGTTTTTAAGTCAGTGATAAATTCTTTGATCGCATTTTTGTTTTCAGGATCCTTACTTGCTGTTTTCTGGATTTTAGTTCTTTCAATTTTTTTAGAATTTCGGCCGTAATTTGATATTTCTACAATATCGTCTACTTCTTCACCCTGACTGTCTGAAAGTTCAGTATTTGAGCTAGCTCCTTTAGCTTCCAAAGCAGCAACAACTTCAAACATCTCTCTGCCAAAAAAGCCAAAAAGGCCTCCTTTTTTAAACTTCCTCTTATTTACAATAACAGCTTCTGGTCCCAGATCAGCTTTTACCTGAAAAATTACATCCTGCATTGTTTCGCCTGTATATTTTTTTACTTTCATTTACTTTACAACCCCCTGAACCTGTAATTCAACCTCAGATTCCAGTTCACTAAAAGAGAGTACTATCAGCTCGGAGAAAGTACGGTGTACCATCTCTTTAATCGGTCTTCTGATCATTGGCGAAGTTAATAAAATTGGTTCTTTACCCTGCTCTAATAACTGTTTAGCCTGCTGAATAATATTATTAATTAAATTTTGAGCTTCAGCTGGCTGTAGTGATAGATAATTCCCCTGATCTGATTGTTCTAAGGAATTTGCAAGTTTTTCTTCCTTTTGTGGATCAATGGTAAAAACATTTAAATTATTAGCTTCATCGGTAAACTGACTGCTGATCTGTCTGGATAATCCCTGACGAACATATTCAGTTAATATTGTCTGGTCTTTTGTTCTACCTGCATGATCTGCAAGTGTTTCTAAAATTAAAACTAAATTTTTAATCGGAATATTCTCCCATAATAAATTCTGTAATATCTTTTGAATTTCTCCTAAGTTCATTAAATCAGGAATTAATTCATCTACAACTGCCTGATTTTCCTCTTTAACATTATCAACTAACTTCTTAACTTCTTCTCTACCCAGTAATTCATAAGCATGAGACTTAATAATTTCGGTTAAATGAGTCGCCATCACTGAACCCGGATCAACTACTGTGTAGTTAGCCATTTCAGCTCTTTCTCGCTGTTCAGCTTCAATCCAGATAGCAGGAGTTCCAAAAGCCGGTTCTTCAGTATCTATACCCTCAATATCTTCAAAAGTATCACCGGGATCCATAGCCAGATACTTATCAGCAAAAAGCTGATATTCGCTAATCTCAACCCCCTGTAATTTAATCTTATAAGTATTGGGCTGCAGCTGTAAATTATCTACAATTCGCACCGGCGGCAAAATTATACCTAAATCCATCGCAATCTGTTTTCTAATATTGGCTACTCTATCTAAAAAATCTCCCCCCTGTTCGGGAAGAACCAGAGAAATTAAATTATATCCTACTTCAATTTCTAATTTATCAACTTTAATTAACTGCTTAATTTCCTGTTCCTTCATTTCCTGTTTTTCTTCTGGACTTAATTCCGGTCTTTTCTGTTTAGATTTTTCACTGGGAGTTTCAATTTCAGCAGTTCTGATAATTAAATAACCCATAGCAGCAATAAATACTGCCAGCACTAAAAATGGAAGAGTTGGTAAACCAGGCACAAAGCCCAGTATTAATAAAACAGCGGCAGCTATAAATAGAGCTTTCGGCTGTTTTAAAAGCTGTTCTGTCATTTCATTACCCATGTTATTGTCAGATGCGGCTCTGGTTACAACCATACCGGTCGCTGTTGATATTAACAGGGCCGGAATCTGAGATACCAGACCATCACCAACCGTTAAAAGTATATATGTTTCAGCAGCCTGTGCAAATCCCATATTCTGCTGCAGCATACCAATTACCAGACCAGCAATAATATTAATAAAAGTGATGATAATACCTGCAATAGCATCACCTTTAACAAACTTACTGGCACCATCCATTGCTCCATAAAAATCTGCTTCCTGACGAATCTTTTCCCTTTCTCGTTTTGCTTCATGTTCATCTATAATACCGGCATTTAAATCAGCATCAATACTCATCTGTTTACCCGGCATAGCATCCAGGGTAAAACGGGCTGCTACCTCAGCTACTCTTTCTGCACCTTTGGTAATTACTACAAATTGAATTACTACTATAATAATAAAGATAATTAATCCTACTACATAATTTCCACCAACAACAAAGTCACCAAAACTTAAAATGATTTCCCCTGCATATGCCTGACCTAAAATCAGTCTGGTTGTAGAAATATTAAGTCCCAGCCTGAATAAAGTTGCAAAAAGTAAAAGCGAAGGGAAAACTGAAAGATCCAGCGGCTCAGTTGTATAAATACTCACCAGAATAACAACCATTGAGAAGGTTATATTTGCAGCCAGCAGCATATCTAAAAGCATAGTTGGAAGCGGAATAATAAACATTACTATAATTCCAACTACCATTAAGGCAAAAACAACATCCATATTTTTTGTTATATTTGTAAAAGCTGCACTATTATCCACTAATAAAATTAACCTCCATCACTTAAAACAAAAATCTACACCTAAACCATAACCATTATATCAACAATCAGGCGAAATTAAAACACAAAACAGCAGTTAATACATTAATCTTTCTAATTTCTATTTTGAAATATTTTTGCAAGTATTTCGGCAACTGCCTGATAAAGTTCTACCGGTACCTGATCTCCAATTTCAGTCATTTTATTTAATGAACGAGCAAGGGGTTTGTTTTCGATTATTTCGACCTCTGCTTCTCTTGCCTTTTCTTTGATTTTCTGAGCAATAAAACCTTCACCTTTTGCCACAACTACCGGAGCTTCCATTTCATCTAAATCATATTCTAGAGCAACGGCAATATGGGTCGGGTTGGTGATAACAACATCTGCATCTTTAACAGAAGACATCATCCTGTTCATACTCATTTCGCGCTGTCTCTGCTTTCTCTGCTGCTGGATCATTGGATCTCCTTCCATCTCTTTTCTTTCCTGTTTAACCTCATATTTAGACATTTTGAGATCCTTATTATGCTGCCAGCGCTGATAGAGTAAATCTAATACTCCCAGCACAATTAAAGCAGCAATAATTGCAAAGGCCATCCGGGATATTAAACCAGCAATAGCAATTAATGATTCATTTAAATCCTGATGAATACTTTTTTCAAATATTTCAAGGTTCCCCATTAAAAATCGATACGCAATAGCTGCAATCACGGCCAATTTAAATAAAGATTTTAATAATTCCACAACACCTTTAAGTGAAAAAATATTTTTGGCTCCTTTAATGGGATCAACTTTTTTTAGATCGGGAACCAGTGGTTTTGTAGTAAAAAGTGCCCCGATCTGCAGAAAATTGACCAGGATACCTGCAAATGCCGTGACAATCATAATCGGATAAATTGCTTCAATAACACCATAAAATGCATCATACAAAATATTAAAACTCATATTAATTGTAAATGGTTTGATAATTAAATTTTTAAAATAATACTGGATTTGATCCAGAAGTCCCAGAAATATCTGCTGCATCAGAAAGTAAAGAAACATAAAACTAGCCAGTAAAGTAACAGCCTGACTAATTTCTTTTCCTTTAGCTACATTACCTTCTTCTTTCGCTTCCCTTTTTCGTTTCGCCGTGGGTTCTTCAGTTTTTTCTCCAGTTCCACCATCTGCCATAAATTTTACTCCTTTTTATTATACTCAGGTCAAAGAATCATACTTAAAAATCCATAAAATTAAAACTTAAAAAATTTATTAAGGTGCAATCAGCCGGAATAGAGCTGGTATTTCATTAATTACATTCATTATTATTTCCGAATAATAATTATTTAGAACCGGCATTAAAATAAATAATAGAATCAGACCGGCCATAATTTTAATTGGCAGCCCAATTACAAAGAGATTCATCTGGGGTACTGACCTGGCCAAAAAGGCCAGTATAATATCTATAAAAAAGATTGCTCCTGCAATTGGCAGTGCAATTTTAACACCAAGAACAAACATATCAGCACTTCTTCTAAAAAAATACTGCCAGAGCTGAGAGGAAAAATTAACTCTACCTGGAGGTATAATCTCAAAAGATTCATATAAATGCCTGACTAAATAAAGATGACCGTTTAAAGCTAGAAAAAGCAGAGTTACAAAAATATTATTTAGCTGACCAATAACTGGAGAATTCGCTCCACTAAAAGGATCAACTACATTTGCTATTCTAAAACCCATCCGCATATCAATAATTTGCCCACCAAGTTGTACTGCTGAAAAAACCAAAAAAACAGTAAGCCCCATAAAAAGACCAATGCTGACTTCACTTATAATTTCGACAATTACTAATAAATTGCTCTCTGGATAGATAGCAGGATACATCCCTGATACGAGCGGAAAAGTGAAAATTGTTAAACTCAAAGCAATTAATACTTTTGCCTGATAAAAAATAACCTGACTGCTAAAAACAGGGGTCAAAAGCATCATTCCAAGATAGCGGCTTAAAATTAAGAAAAACAAATAGATATTTTCATTAATCATTAATTGATCTACCAATTTAAATCAACACCTTATCCAATATAGGTAGGAATGTTTTTTAAAAGCTCCTGTACAAATTCTATTACTGTTCTCATTATCCAGGGTCCAAAAAATGCTATTGAACCCAGAACAGCAAATATTTTAGGTACAAAAGCTAAAGTCTGCTCCTGAATCTGAGTTGTAGCCTGAAAAATAGCTACTAACAGACCTGTAACCAGACCGGCACCTAAAACAGGGAACACAACAATAATAACTGTATATAATGCCTCACGTCCAATGTCAAGGACTACTGCCTCTCCCATTATTTTCAACTCCTAAATTATTAAATCCTCACAGCTAATAAATTTTATCCTGTATAAATATATTACATAAAGGTCTCAACAAGTGAACCAATTAAGATGTGCCACCCATCAGCCAGCACAAACAGCAGAATTTTAAATGGTAGAGAGATAATTACCGGCGGCAGCATCATCATTCCCATGGACATTAAAATACTGGCCACAATCATATCAATCATCAAAAATGGTATGTATAATAAAAACCCTATCTGAAAGGCAATTTTAATTTCATTGATTAAAAAAGCAGGTATCAGAATAAATGTCGGCAGATCTTCCCGGGTCTCTGGTCGTTCAATCTCAGCTATATTAGTAAATAAAGCTAAAGAACGCTCATCAACCTGATTAAACATAAATTCTCTAACAGGACTAATAGTATTTTGATATGCTTCTTCTAAAGATATTTCTTCCGCTAAATAAGGCTGCAGGGCATCCTGATTAACTCCCTGCCAGACCGGTGACATAATAAAAATAGTCAAAAAGATTGCAATTCCTATTAAAACCTGATTTGGCGGCATATTATTTAAAGCGAGAGCTCTTTTCAAAATTGAAAAAACAATTATGATTCTGGTAAAAGATGTAAAGAGAATTATGATTGCTGGAGCTAAAGATAAAATTGTTAAGAGCAATAAAATTTGAAGTGATAAAACAAGATCATCACCCTGATTTTCAGCTGCTCCATCTCCAATTTCAAAAGAGATATTAGGAATATTAAAATCCTGAGCAGAAACCGTAAAAGTTACACTAAATACCAATAACCCGATAAAGGCCAGTAAAAATAATTTCTTAAGCATCCGGATCACTGCTGTTAGAATTATTATCCTTTGCCAGAATACTTTTTAACTTATTCTTAAAGTCAGTTTTATTCTTATTTTTTTCTAACTCCTTATAATTTAAATCAATCTCATCTAGAGGCCAGCTTTTTAAATAATTAAGCTCTTCTTTACTGCCGCCGAGCATTACAATCTCCTCAAAAACTTTGACCAGATAAATTGTTTCTCCATTGGCAAGTCTCATAGTATCAATAATTTCCATCTGTCTGGAATTATTTAAATTAAATCTATTTTTTAACAAATAATAAATTGCTAAAATAAAGGCGATTACTAAAACAAGATAAAAGCTTATTTTAAATGTTTCCCAGAGGTAATTCATTATATCACCGACCTATATCTTTGATAAGCGTTCAGCGGGACTAATAATATCCTTGACTCTAAAACCAAAGTTCTCATCAATAACAACAACTTCTCCCTTTGCAACCAGCTTACCATTAACCAGTAAATCTACAGGTTCACCGGCAAGTTTATCCAGCTCGATGATTGAGCCATCTCCCAGATCCAGAATATCTCGGATTTTCATAACTGTTTTACCCAGGCGTACTGTAACTTCCAGCGGAACATCTTTAATTAATTCCATATTGTTCGGCAGCGGCTGAGTAGCAGCTTCGTCAAATTCGGGGAACTGTGCTGACTGGACATCAACTTTTTCCTCGCGTTCAATATTTCTATTTTGAGGTTGTCTGCGCTGCTGTGGTGCCTGCTGCTGTCTGGAACTGGACTGAGATTCACGAGAAGAAGCTGGAGCTGTATTTGAAGCTGCAGACTTCTGTGGTGCTGCTGCGGTCTCCTCCTGATATTCCTCTTTGACTGAGGTATCAACTTCCTCTTTTACCTCTTCCTTAATTTCCGCTTCATCTATCGTATTATCCATTAAACCTGTGCCCGTATGTAATAAAGATTCAGCCAGATTTTTAACAAAATTATAGGATGAAATCTGTTTAAAGCTGCTGTCAATTACATCTCCAACCCTTAATTTAAAAGAAGTAACAACAATTTTTTCGTCCGGGTCAAACCAATCTCTACCTTCTTCAATCACATCATCCAGGTCAATATATTCTGCTGTAGGAGGAGAAATATTTACCAGTTCATCTAAAATGTTAGACATTGCTGTAGAGGCAGCACCCATCATCTGGTTCATGGCTTCTCCAACAGCACTAATGGAAATTTCATTTAACATTTCCTGGTCCATTCCTTCCAGACCATCTCCACCCATCATTAAGTCTGCAATTACTGCAGCATCTTCTGTATCAATAACAAGTAAACTTAAACCTTCAATTCCTTCTACATATTCAACCTTTACTAATACACAGGGGCGATCATATTCTTCAATTAACTCTTTAAAAGTTTGAACTTCAACTTCCGGAGTTGTAATATCTACTTTTTCGTCAAGTAAGGTGGAGAGTGCTGTAGCTGAAGAGCCCATAGCAATATTATTTACTTCTCCAATAACATCAATTTCCTCTGAACTCAGATCATAAAAATCTGCTTCCTTCTCAGCAGTTTCATTTTCCGCTGCAGATTCTTCATCCTCATCATTCATTAATGCATCTATTTCGTCCTGTGATAAAAAGTTACCATCATTCGTCATCGTCTTCACTCTCCTCTAACAAGTTTTCCGCTACACCAATTATTTGAATTGCTTTATGTTTGTTTTTATTACCCACAACCGCTTCGTATTTTCTTCTGCTGCCAATTTTAAGTTCGGCGTTTTCTTCAACTTTTTTATCAAGACGAATTACATCTCCGGATTGAAGATAAAGAAAATCTTCCACTGTGATCTCTGTACTGCCTAAAACTGCATCAACTTCAACCAGAGCCTCATTTAATCTTTTACGCAATTTTGCTATATGTTCTGGAGTCTGCTTTTCCCTTGTGCTTGAAAACCAGTATTGAGCATTTAAATTACTTACAATTGGCTCCAACATAATATATGGTAAGCAGATGTTCATCAACCCTTCACTACCACCAATTCGCGCTGAAAGAGTAATAATAATTGTCATATCACTATCAGGAACAATCTGGGTAAATTGAGGATTTGATTCTAGTTCAAGCAGCTTTGGTTTTAAATCTGAAATATTTTCCCAGGCCTCACTAAAACCTTCTAAAAGCCAGTTCATAACTCTTTTGATTACTACCTGTTCAATATCTGTAAAAGAACGAACATCATCAATTGGATTACCAAAACCACCAAAAAGTCGGTCTATCACTGCAAAACCAATTTCTGGATTAATCTCAAAAATAAATTGTCCTTCCAGAGGTTCTAATTTACTAATACCAATAATTGTTGGCTCAGGTAAAGAATGAATAAACTCAGAATATGAAAGCTGTTCAATTGATGCTACTTCGAAATTAACCATACTGCGAAGTTTAGTAGATAAAGTGGTTGTAAATAATCTAGATAAATTTTCGTGGATCATCTGTAAAGTACGCATCTGCTCTTTAGAAAGCTTATCAGGTCTTCTAAAATCATAATCTTTAATCTCTTTTTCTTCTGATTGTTCTTTAGCTTCCTCTACATCAAGACTACCATCACTGATTGCAGAGAGCAGAGAGTCTATTTCGTTTTGATTTAGTACATCAGCCATCTTTTATCCTCCCTACTGGACAACCAGTTCTGTAAACCAGACATTTGTAATCCTGCCTGAAATTAATAATTCATTTACTTTTTCTTTTACAATTTTTTTAATTGTATCTGCACCTGGTTCTTTTAGAATTTCTTCGTTCTGTGCTCTTAAGGTAGAAATAATTCTATCTCTAATTTGAGATGAACGTTTATCCAGTTCTTCTGTCATCTCTGCACTTTCAAGTTCAAAAACTATACTGGCCCGAACAAAATTTATTTGATTATTATTGGAAATATTAACAGTATAATCTCCAGCATTATAGGTTGGTCTAATATCTTCTACACTGGTAATTTCATTTTCTTTATTTTTTTCATCACTGGAAACAGAAAAATAAGTAAAAAACGTAAAACTTGCCACCCCAGTTATAATAATAACTAAAACTACAATTAAGGCCAGCATTTTATAGTTCATCTGTCCTTCTTCAGCCATCTCTATTTCCTCCTTCCCCAGCATTATCAGTGCTGTCAACATTTTCAGTCTTAACTTGACTATTTATTTCTGCTTCGTCTGCCGCGTTATTTGCTGCTTCAGTATTGTTTTCACTGCCATTATTTAAGGTATACTGAGAATTTAAGACCACCACTTCGACCCTTCTATTTTCTGCTCTTCCAGCAGCGGTGCTATTATCTGCAACAGGTCTATATTCAGAGTAGCCAGCAGCCGAAAGACGGGCTGGATCAACGTTTCTCTCTTCAATCAAAAACTTAATTACATTTACAGCCCTTGCAGTTGATAATTCCCAGTTAGAGGGAAATTCATTAGTTCTAATCGGCACATTATCTGTATGGCCTTCAATCATGATATCATTGGGAATATCTTTTAAAATATCAGAAATCATAGCCAGAACTTCTCTTCCCTGTTCTCTTATCTCAGCCCTACCCTGTTCATATAATATTTCTCCGGTCAGGCTGATTACAAGTCCTTTTCTTTTATTTTCAACATTAACTCGATCACTCAAATTATTTCTCTGTATATAATTATTCAGTTCTCTCATAATCTGCTGAATATTTTCGGGAGCCTGAGCATAATCCTGGCCCAGGGTTCCTGCATCAATATTTGGGTTTTCTGTAATAGTCTTACCACTATCTAAAATACCGAGCTGACTCTGCAGGGCTGAAATAAAACCCTTAAATTTTTCTACATCCATTGAAGAAAAAGAATAAAGCAGAACGAAAAACACTAAGAGTAAGGTCATCATATCACCAAAGGTGGTCATCCAGGCAGGGGAACCGCCTCCATCATCGCCTCCACCATTATTGTTCCTTTTTTTACGAGGCATTTTCTACAGCACCCACCTCTCCAGTTTCGTTGATTCTGGCTTCTACTACCTCTTTTTCTTCTTCTGAGAGGAAAGCGTGTAATTTTTCTCTTACAATTCTTGGGTTTTCACCGGCCTGAATTGATAGAATACCTTCGATAATAACTTCTTTAACGTGGATTTCATGATTACTCTGAGTTTCTAAGTTTTTAGCAAGAGGTATAAATATCCAATTTGCAAGCAGAGCACCATATAAAGTAGTGATCAGGGCTACAGCCATACCTGAACCAAGCTGATTTGGATCATCAAGCTGACTTAACATCTGAACTAATCCAATTAAAGTACCGATCATTCCAAAAGCAGGTGCCAGCTGTCCCATTGTGGAAAAAATACCTCTACCCTTAGCATGTCTTTCTGCTAAAAAAGTTAGTTTTGTCTCCAGAATATTTTTAACTAGTTCTGGATCTGTACCATCAACTACCAGCTGAATTCCTTTTTGTAAAAATTCATCATCCATTTCTGCTGCGTCATCCTCTAAGGCTAAAAGCCCTTCTCTTCTCGCTTTTTCGGCAAAATTAACTAAATTTTCGATTACATGTTCTGATTCCATTTTGTCATCCTGCAGTGAAACTCTTACAAGATTGGGTATGTTTTTTAAATCTTGGAAAGTATAACTGATCATTACACCGGCCAGGGTACCACCGAGAACTACCAGAGCAGACTGCATACTAACAAATATTACTACATTACCACCCAGTATAGCTACCAGTGAAAATATTACTGCTCCTGCTACTAATCCAACTATTGTCGCTAAATCCATTTAAGATCTCTCCCCTGTTCTAGAAATTCCAGCCATTATTTCCTGTCTAAAGTTAACTACTTTATTAATTATATCATCTGCTGTATCTTTGACAAGCAGTTTCTTGCCATTAGTCAGAGTAATGACGGTGTCTGGAGTTTCCTGCACCTCTACTATCAAGTCAGCATTTAATACAAATTCTTTTCCACTTGTCCTGGTCAATTTAATCATCATACACTTCCTTATTTAAAAACATTATTATCTATCAGGCTGAAATCTAAAATAGACTTCAGCCTGACAGTTTAGATCAGATTATCTTTTTAGATTAACCAATGTCTGCAGCATTTCGTCTGAGGTTGTGATTAATTTCGAACTTGCCTGAAAACCTCTCTGAGCAGTGATCATATTTGTAAACTCCTGTGAAAGGTTAGCATTTGACATTTCCAGGGTTGCTGGAGCCAGGGAACCAAATCCACCCTGAGCGGCAGCACCTAATTCCGGATCACCGGAGTTACTGGTAGTCTGGAAAACACCTTCCTGTCTCAGCAATCCAGAGGGATTAGAAAAGTTTGCTAATCCTAATTTAGCCAGTGTCTGAGTTAAACCATTACTGTAAGAACCAACTACATCTCCGGTTTCAGTAAAGGAGAAAGATTCTAAAGCACCAGCTGCATAACCATTAACATTAGTAAAATTAGCAGTCATATCACCAGCGAATTGGGTCATAGAACTGAAATCAAGTGTTACGTCTTGAGGCTCAGCAGTTCCTGCAGGTTCAAATGACAAAGTAAATTCTTCACCAGATTCAATATTTCCGTTTGCATCAAATACAATATTCCCAGTTGTGAGTGATTCCGAACCACTAGCAATTCCATCAACTGAATACTCAGCAATTCCCCAGGTATTATTAGCTATTTTTTCTAGCTGAAGTTCCACATTATGTTTTGCTCCCTGACTGTCAAAAACATCTACCGATAATTTCCTTTCAGCGTTTTGAGCATATTCTAGATTACCTACCTGAACTGTACCTGTGCTGCTAGTTTCATTGAGAATCAAACCATTTGTATCATCAAAAGTATAAGTTTCATCCCCTGCAACACCATCTGTATTAATATTAATTGTAGCATTAGTATTTATAGTCCCATCTGGATTTAAAGTAATTTGCTCGGTTGGCGAAGTGGTAGTTCCATTACTTATTGTTACATCCCAGACATTAAAATCAGCAGTTTCTTCTATACTTAAAGAGAAATCGTTTCCTAAATCTTGTTCAACAATTTCAAGCTCATTCATTATTGAAGCATCAAGATTTTTACCAAAACGCACACTATCAGTCTCCTGAGCATTAATTTCCTGCTTTAAAGTAACATCTCCAATACTCTGGGCATTAAAATCACCATAATCACCATTAGCATCTGCCATCCAGCCCTGAACTAACATTCCGGTACTGGAAGAATATAATCTACCCTGTTCATCAAAGTTTAAGTTTCCTGCCCGGGAATAAACCTGGTTATTACCATCTCTCAGGACAAAGAATCCATCACCCTGAATTGCAACATCAGATGTTTTTCCAGTTGACTGCAGGTTACCGGAAGACATATCACTGTCAATACTTCCTACTCCAACACCAAGTCCAACCTGCTGTGGATTAGTACCCGCACGGTTATCCTGTGGTGCAGAAGCACCCTGAATAGTCTGACTTAACATTTCCTTAAAAGTAACACGGCTGCTTTTAAATCCAATTGTATTTACATTAGAAATATTGTTACCTGTTACATCCATCATCTGCTGGTGAGCATTCAAACCTGACACACCGGCATACATCGATCTTAACATATAATTTTTCCTCCTTCAGTATTTATCGGAGTCCTGCTGTTATCGACAGCAGAACAGAGCTTCCTGAAAAAGGTCCAGCTCATATCCGATTTTAAGCTAAATTTTATAATTTTTCAGCTTAAAGTCTTGCTCATAATTCTCTATTTTGCTTCTATTTTACTTTTTACGTTATTTAATTGCTTGATAAACATTCTTACTTCATAAATACAGCACTATCGATATTGGTAAATACATTATCGTCCATACTGTCCTCATCTACAGCTGTTACGACTGTGTTGTTTTCCACACTCACAATATAAGCCACCCTGTTAACCATCACCAGAGAATCTCTTGCACCTTTATCTCTAGCTTTTTCGACTCCATTATTTAGCTTATCAATTTCAACTTTAGAAACTGGAATAGAACGAGAGTCAATTCTTTTCTGTGCATGTTTGGAAAATGATAATTTTTCTTTTCCCTTTATCTTTTCTCCCAGTATATCTTTAAAAGAAGGAGAATCAGACTTTTTATTTTCCTGAGCAGACTTATTCTGCTGTTGGGTTTTACGAAGAGGCTGTATTGGCTGATTTATCTGTAATCTATTATCCATAGTTAACACCTCTTTTGGCTTTAAGCTTCAACATTCTTAACCTGAGTAATATTATTAATCTCAATCTCTGAACCATTATCCAGTACTGCTAATACTTTGTCATTAGAAGATTTAACTGCTTCCACAATTCCTTTAAGTTCAATACCTTCAACATTGGCAGTGATTTCTCTTCCAATTAAATTACTGTTATCAATAACCCGATTAGAACTTAATTTGTCTTCCAATAAAGAATATAGTTTTTCAGTTTTCTCAAGTGAACTAAATTCCGCCATCTGAGATATAAACTGTCTATCTTCCATAGGATTAAGTGGATCCTGATTTTGCAGCTGAGTAATTAAAAGCTTAAAAAATGCATCCTGACCTAAACCATTATTGCCATCAAGGCTTTGTCGCTGTGTTTCCTGTTCATATTGAGTGTTTTGTGATGCTGCTGCACCCGTGATATCTGGCATTTAACTACCTCCTTTATGCAAGCAGATTAAGATTTTCGTTAGAAAAAGCTGCTCTGCTTAATATTTCCCGCTGTCTCATAATTACATTTTCGCCATCTAGATTTGAATTACTGCTATTTCTCTGAACATAGTACTGTCCCAGGAAAAACTGACGCTGTTCATATTCCTGATTCTGACCGGTTTCTCCATCAGTAAAGGCAGCTTCCTGATCCTCAAAAGCAAAATTGTTCTGTTTTTCAACCTGCTGAGGTGCTTTTTTGGCAGTTTCAATTTTAAACTGCTCAATATTAATACCCTGTTTAAGCAGATCTGATTTTAAGCCTTTGAGGCTGTTTTCCAGTTGAGCTCTCACAAGCTCACTCTCAACCAGCATTTTCCCCGTTAGTTTTTGATTATCATAGGCAAGACTGATATCAATTTTACCGAGTGATTCTGGTTTTAACTGAATCTGCATCTCTTTTGTTTCCGGAGTATATTCTCCTCTAAACTGTTCGACAACCTGAGATCTCAAATTAGCATTTTCAGCTAAATTAACAGTCTTATTATTCAGACTGAAGTTTTCTGCATTTAAATTGTTAGCTGGACTCTGATTTTTCTGATCAAAGTTAAATAAGAGATCAGAATTGTTTAAATCAAAAAAGTTATTTTGATTTTTACTCTCTAGTTCTCCGCCTCCAAAATTAAGACCTACAGTAGAATCACTGTTTAAAGTAAAAATATTAGAATCACTAAAGTCAACATTAGCAGCTGTTTCCTGATTACCCACTTTATTGTTTTCTGCAGCCAGCATTTCTTTTAATTGAGCACTAAGCTCTGCAGAAAGTGAAGATTTATCTTCCAGACTGAAAGTTTCGCCTAATTCACTAAAGTTTAGGCTTTCAGAAGCAAGCGTCTGAGTTAATAAGGGAAGTTTTAAATCTTTCTGCTTAGAAACTGTAGTTAAATCCTCTAAACTAAGATCACTTTCCTTAAAAGTAGAAGCTAGTTCTGTTAACTTTGCCGGCAGATTTTCAGTACCTAAAATCTGCTGAAGCTTAGCTTCTGGATTTTCAAGCTTGCCAGAATTTGAGTTGATCAGCAATTTAGCAAGTTGATCAACTTCTGCTTTCAGTTTAGAAATCTCTACTTCAGTTAACTTCTGGTCTCCAGTTTCTAATAATGAGGCCAGCTTTTCGAGCTGATCAGGATTAAGAGTCATAGATTCTTGATTTTCCCTCTTCCCATCCTGATTAAAGAACTGAATCTCCTCAGAATTGACTCTAGTTTGATCATCACTATTTTTTGCAAGTAATGATTTAAGATCTGAAAGATCCAGATTATTATTCTGCAGGTTAAGCATCAGCTGTTCTAACATAGCTTTCTGCTGACTGCTCAAACTACCACCCTGAAGCAGAGCCAGTAATTCTGCTGGAACTTCCTTATTGTTTTTACTCAGGATTTTTCTTAATTTATTTAGAAATTCCTGATCACTGAGCGAAGAAGTTTTCTCTTTAACAAAGTTATTGTTTTTCAGATCAGCTTTTTTACTGCTCTGATTATACTGATTAATCTCCTGTATCGTCTCAGAAAAACTCTTACTGCTGTTCTTAGCTGTCTGCTTTCTTTTAGCCGGTGAAAAATCATTTTTGCTCACCTGAAGGATATTATTTAATAACACTTCTGTCATTTATTCACCTCCTTTCTTTGATTATTAATCATCCAATTAATAAACCTGGATAAAGAAATATATCCACTATTTATTCTAAACCCAGCTGGCTGATAAATTGTGCAGCCTGCTGCTGGGGCATAGACTCTAAAATTAAAGCTGCCTGTTCATCATCTAACCTGCTTAAAACTTCAACCGCCAGATTACTTTCCAATTCCTGAATTACAGCTGCTGCAGCTTCTGGCTCCATCTGACGATAGATACTTGCTATTTTCCCCAATCTTGTTTCTCGATTCTGCTCCTCTGTATTTAGGGATTTATAATCTGATTCTAAATCTGCAATCAGATTATCTCTTTGAGCCAGTTCCTCATTTAAATCCTCTATTTGGGTTTCCAGTTCTGCAATTCGACTCTCTTTTTTACTTATAGTATTTTTCAAGGAAGAATTTTTTTCTTCTAAAAAATCAAGTTCTTCCTGGGTGATTATATAGTCTCGAACAATCGGTGTACTGTTAGCTAGATTACTTACCGTTGTTTTTACATCAATTATTCCCAGTGCATCAAACGACCAGGATAACATTGCAAATAATATTAAAAATAATGCTAAAAAAAATAAAATCTTTTTTATCAAATTAATCGACCACCCATAGAATAATGTCTGCCCAATTCATCAAGTTCTTTTTGTTCATCTTTTAAAAATTCTTTGACAAATTTTTCAATTTCCTGTTCTTTTAATTTCTCCATAGTTTTGCGCTCTTTTTTCTTTTCCATTAAAACTTCAAGCTGCTCATTTATTTCTTTCTTTTTTTCTTCTTTCTTATCCTGGGCAGCCGTTTCGTCAGCCTTCAATGACTTTAAATATCGTCTGAGGCTGATATTTAAAGCAAGATCATTTTCCTGATCCCTCAGATGTTCAAAAAGAGCTTCTTTTTCTGATTTTATAGTCTTAATCTTATTTTTAATATCATTTAACTCTTTTTTTAAAAATAAATATCTGTCTTCTTCCTGTTCTTCCTGTCTGATTCTTAAATTTAAGATTTTTTCAAACCTAAATTTATATCCTTTCATACTTTCTGCCACCTTTATTACTTAGACTAATTATTAGCTATTTTGATTAACTGCTGGACAGTATCCTCATAATCAGTTTTTTCGTTAATTCCCTGAGTTAAAAAATCATTAATTTCATCAATCTTATCTATAGCTTTATCCACTTCTGGATTGGAACCCTTCTCATAGGCGCCAATATTTATTAAATCCTCAGATTGATTATAGGTTGCAATCAATTTCTGCAGTCTGGCTGCTGCCTGACTGTGTTCCTCACTTACTATATCTTCCATAATTCTGCTGACACTACTTAAGACATCAACAGCAGGATAATGGCTGGATTCTGCAAGATCTCTGGATAAGGAAATATGACCATCTAAAATACCTCGAACAGTATCGGAAACTGGTTCATTAAAATCATCACCTTCAACTAATACAGTATATAAGGCGGTTATCGAACCCAGATCATTGGTTCCAGTTCTTTCTAATAACTTCGGTAGTTCGGCAAATACAGAAGGGGGATAACCTCTTGTTGCCGGAGGTTCACCAATAGCAAGTCCAACTTCTCTTAAAGCCATTGCGACCCGGGTAACCGAGTCCATCATCAGCAGTACATCCTCACCCTGATCTCTAAAATATTCAGCAACTGCTGTTGCAATATTAGCTGCCTTAACTCTTAACAGTGCTGGTTGATCTGAGGTAGCAACTACTACAATTGAGCGTTCTAAACCCTCTGGACCAAGATCTTTTTCAATGAAATCTCTAACCTCACGCCCCCGCTCACCAACCAGACCAATTACATTAATATCAGCATTAGTATTTCGAGCAGCCATCCCGAGTAAAGTTGATTTACCAACACCACTGCCGGCAAAAATGCCCAGGCGCTGGCCCTTACCACAGGTTAAAAAACCGTCAATACAGCGAACTCCTAAAGATAAAGGGTCTTTAATTCGTTCTCTGGTTAAGGGGTTGGGAGGCTTACGGTTGACAGGAACCTCTTTTAAACCACTGAGGTTATCATCATTAATCACATTTCCACTGCCGTCAATTATTTTACCAAGCAGCTCTCTCCCTACTTTAACCTTTAATTTTTGATCAGTTGCCACAACTCTGGCTCCGGGTTTAATCCCTTCCATTTCGCCGATCGGCATCATCAAAACTTTATTATCATCAAAGCCAACTACTTCTGCTTTAATATCTTCGTGGTCCCCTTTAATTAAACATAGTTCCCCAAGTGAAGCTTGGGGCCCAATCGACTCAATAACAAGTCCGATCACACGATTAATATGGCCAAAATTTCGAGTCATATTAATGTCCTTTAGTTTATTTTCTAATTTTGACAGATCCAGATTAATCATGCTGTTCTACCTCTTTTAATAATTCAGTTTTAATTTGATCAAGTTTGTGCTCCAAACTTCCTTCTTTACCACCAAGGTTGGTTTCCACTACACAGTCCCCTTTTTTTAATTCAGGATCCGAAACAAATTCAATATTTTTCTGATTTATATGTTCATAAAATCTATTTTCCTCAATATAGGGAAGCAGTTGTGGATTAACTCTAACCATAATATCCCGGTGATTGTCATCTATTTTGCTCAACATATCAGAAATAATATTATTAATCATATCATGTTCGGTCTCTAATTTAACATCAATTACTATACTGGCAATTTTAACAGCCAGTTCAATGATATCTTTTCGGATTCTATCTTTTTCCCGGCTGAACTCTGCTTCAAAACCGGAGATCAGAGAAGCCAATTCTTTTTTTAAGCGGTCTATTTCTGCCTCGGCATTTTCTAAACCTTCAGCTTCAGCTTCCGATTTAAGCTCATTATAAATTTTATTTTTTTCAGCTAAGATCTCTTCTTTTTCTTCTTTTGCATTCTCAATTATTTTTTTTGCTTCTGTCTCTGCATTTTTAATGATTTCCTGTGCTTCCTGTTCAGCTTTATTAATAACCTGTTTCTGTTTTTTTATTTTTATATTATTAGTTGAATTAGAATTAGCTTGAGAATCACCGTCTTTAAAAGAAAGAGTTTTAGGATTTTGATTTATTTTATATTCTCCTGTAACCTTCGAGGCTTTAATAACTTTAGACAATTACTTCACTCTCCCCACCTCTAGCGATAACAATTTCTCCACTTTCTTCTAATTCTCTAATCACATTAACAATCCGCTGCTGTGCATCTTCTACTTCTCTTATTCTCACAGGTCCCATAAATTCCATATCTTCTTCCAGCATTTCTGCAGCTCGCTGTGACATATTACCTGTTATAATATTCTCAACTTCATCACTGGCAGTTTTTAACGCTAAAGCTAAATCATGGGTTTCAACCTGACGTAAAACAAGCTGTACTGCTCTATCAGATAAAAGCACAACGTCTTCGAAAACAAACATTCTTTTTTTAATTTCCTCAACTAATTCCGGATCATCCTCTTCCAGTTTATCTAAAATGTTCTTCTCTGTACCACGATCTACCTGATTTAAAACATCAACTATTGATTCAATACCGCCAGCACTGGCATATTCATTGGCAGCAACTGAAGAAAGTTTCTTTTCCAGTACAGCTTCAACTTCTTTAATAATTTCTGGAGACGTTCTATCCATGACAGCAATTCTTTTAGCTACTTCACTCTGGATTTCTGGTGAAAGTGATGATAAAACTTTAGAAGCCTGAGCTGCATCAATATACGAAAGAATCAGAGCAATTGTCTGGGGGTGTTCTCCCTGAATGAAATTCAGAAGTTGAGTTGGATCTGATTTTCGTATTGAGTCAAAGGGTCGAACCTGCAGAGTGGCGGTTAAACGATTAATAATACTGCGTGTCTTCTCTTTTCCAAAAGATTTTTCCAGAATTTTTTTGGCATAGTTTATTCCACCAGAATTTATGTAATCATTTGCTTTCTGCAGCTGCAGAAATTCCTCCTGAATTTTTCTTTTTATTTCAGGATCAATTTTATTCTGATTGGCAATTTCTAAAGTTAATTTTTCTACTTCTTCGTCATCTAAATGTTTAAAAACATCTGAGGACACATCAGGTCCCAGTGAAATTAACAAGATGGCTGCTTTTTCTTTACCTGATAATTCATCTCTCATAACAAAAACCCCTTCGACATTTATTCATCAACTAACCAACTGCGAATTAATTTAGCTGCATTTTCTGGATCGGAATGAATGACATTTTCAAGTTCCTTTTTAAGTTTAGCTCGTTTTTTCTGATCTGCATCTGGTTCAAATAAATCAATTTCTTCCTCATCTTCTTCCACCGCAACATTAACTCTACTGCCTCTATCTGCCGCAGGTTTTTTGCGATATAAATAGATAATTAACGCGGAAGTTAAGATTAACACCAACAAAATAAGTCCACCATAAATATACATCTGACGTCTTTCTGCTGCCTGCTGAGCCTGCATAGCTTCCTGAGCTGCAGTTTCTAAAGAATCGTCAAAGGCAATAGAAGTAATATTTAAAACATCGCCTCTTTCTTCATTATAACCAATAGCTGCCCCTACAGCATTTCTAATCTGGTCAATTGTTTCTTCCTCTGTATTCTGATCGATCATTACCGAAACAGATAAACGTTTTACCTCTCCCGGTGCATATATATGTTTTTCTATTCTTTCATTAATTTCGTAATTAGTAATTGTATTTTCCCGTTCATAACTGCTCGCTTCTGCAGCACCAGCTCCTTGATATTGAGGAATATTTGCATCTACACCAGGCGCTCCACCAGTTACACCATTCTCCTGGGTCTCAGTGTTGATTTCTTCGCTGCGAACAATACCACTGTCGTCAACAACTGGGCTATAAGTTTTACTTTCTGCCTGTCTCTGGTCAAAATTAAGACTTGCATTAACCTGAACGGCAAAATTATTTGGTCCTAAAACTTTAGTTAAAAGTGCAGTTAAATCATTTTTTAAAGAAGCCTCAAATTCCTGCTTCATAACAAAATTTTGAGGATTGGACCAGTTATTAGCACCACTATTAGAAGGATGAGATAAAAGATTACCGCTGGTATCAACTATAGTCACTTCATCTAAAGGTAAATTCTGAACTCCACTGGCAACTAAATTTTGGACAGCACTGACCTGCTCCTGGCTCATATTATAGCCAGCTGCCAGCTTAACCATTACTGAAGCAGTAGCAGATTTTTCCTCAGCTAAAAATAGACTCTCTTCTGGAGGAGTAATCTGAACTCGAGCAAATTCTATCCCGGAAATCGACTGAATTGAACGGCTTAATTCGCCTCCGAGTGCTCTATAATAATTAACTCTTCTTTCGAACTCGGTAGTCCCAAAGTCACTGCTGTTAAAAATTTCAAACCCGACCACTCCCTGATCAGGAAGACCAGCTGAAGCCATATCCAATCTCAATCTATAAATCTCACTTTCTGGAACTAAAATTGTATTACCATTACCTCCAAGCTGATAATTAACATTATTTTCATCCAATCTTTCTACAATTGCTGCTGTATCCTCTGTAGTTAAATTGGTAAAAAGAGGTTGGTAATTATTAGAAGCTCCTCTAAAAATAAGATAGCCGAAAACACCAGCCATAATAATTGTGAGAATAATAATTAGAATTTGCACACCTTTATTTAGTTTTTGCCATGTATTCTGTAGCTCTTCTTTGTATTTTGCGAAAATTTCGGCCATCACTATACCTCTTCCGTAAATACTCTTTGATCAATATTATCCTTACTCCTATACCTGTAAACGCATAATTTCATTATAAGCATCTATCACCTTTGTCTGCACAGCTGTTGTCAAATTAACAGCAATCTTTGCCTTTTCTGCTGCAATCATAACATCATGTACATTATCTGTTTCACCGGCAGCAAAACTTGCTGTCACTGCCTGAGAATCTTTTTGTAGTTCATTAACCTGATTTAGCTTTTCCCTGAACAAGTCGGAAAAAGCCTGTGTTTTGTTTTTTTTATTTTCTTTTTCAATTGCAAAATTTTCAAATCCACTCTGAAATTTAATTGGATTTATTTCCATGCTTTCCACCCCCTAATTAAGTGCTGATATTTAAAGCACTATTTGCCATACTCTTATAATTAGAAATGGCCTGGATATTTGCTTCATAAGCACGACTGGCATCTATCATATTTACCATTTCTGTCATCACACTAACATTGGGCAGCTCAACATAACCCTCTTCATTTGCATCAGGGTGTTCAGGTCGATATTCCAGACGAAATGGAGATTGATCTTCGGCAATTTCAGTAACTTCGACTCCTGCTGAATTAGAACCGCTAATGTTTCCGATGCCCGCTCTCATTTCTCTATCCAATTTCTGTCTGAAAATAGGAATTTTTCTTCGATATGTATTGCCGTCTTCATCACGAGTTGTTTCTGAGTTAGAAATATTAGAAGAAATTGTATCCATCCGCAAACGCTGTGCTGTTAAACCAGATGCACTAATATCTATACCTTTAAACATAATTACTTACCTCCCTGCTGAATAACCTGATTTAAGATAGAGAAATGCCCAGCAGCCCGATTTGACATTACATTATAATAAATTGTGTTTTTGGCCAATTCAGCCATTTCTACCTCAACATCAACACTGTTTTCGTCATTTCTATAGTTTCGATTGTTCTGACTGACCTTAACAGAAGCATATTGTTTACTAAAAGGAATATGGCTGCTCCTGGTAGTTTTTAAATTTATAGAACTGGCTGATCCCATTTCTTTTTTTAAGGCAGACTTAAAATTAATATCCTGCCTTTTATATCCAGGGGTGCTGATATTAGCTAAATTATTAGCAATCAAATCTCCCCGCCTGGCAGAACCAGCAAGAGCTCTAGTTATTATTTCTAAATTTTCCATAATTTATTCCCCCTTTGACCTCAAAAAATCTATAGTCTGAAACCATAGATTTTCGCATGTGCAGTCTGGCAGTCATAATCAAAAATATCTTAGACCCATAACTTTGCGTCATTAGCTTTCACTAATTTTGCTAGTATTTAATACAAATATGTAATATTGTACTATGTAATATTGTACTATATACTAAATATAGTACATATGTTAAATATAGTACAAATCAGAAATTCTTCAGATTTAAAACTTTATTATAACAGTTTCTTTAAAGACTCCATAACTCTATCCTTTTTAAATGGTTTAACTATAAAATCTTTAGCCCCCATCTCAATTGCCTGAATAACAATTTTTTGCTGTCCCATAGCACTACAGACTACAATTTGAGCATCTGGATCAATATCCTGAATAGCTTTTATTGCTTCTAAACCGTCCATTACCGGCATTGTAATATCCATTGTTACTATATCCGGCTTCAATTCCTGATATAATTCTACTGCTTCTTTCCCATTTTCCGCTTCCCCGGCTACTTCAAAATCGTCTTTTAATATATTTTTTAAGTTTAATCTCATAAATGCTGCATCATCCACAATTAACACCTTAGGCATTTAAAAATTACCTCCTCTAGATTATATCCGCTATTAACTACTATAATAACAGAAATGATTTGTATTTACAATAACAAAAAACTCATTTTCTAAAATAATAGAACTTTTTACTTTTATTGTGTTTTACTTCCTTTTATTACTATATAATATTTTTAAATCGTTATCAAGTCTCGGCTGAAAGATTTAACCTCAACCCGACCATCATCAAGATAAAAATACATTGAACGGCCATAATCTTTACCAACATCACTACCAATTATTTTTATACCAATACTTTTTAATGCTGCTTTAACTGCTTCAATATTTCTTTCCCCGATCTTCATCACAGAGTCTCCACTTTCAGATTTAAACATTCCGGCTCCGCCAACAATTTTGGCAGATAGCCGTCTTTTTTTTGCACCAATAGCTTCCAATTCTTCTATCAAAAATGGAATACCTGTATCGGCATATTTTACAAGTTTTTTGCCGCCTGGATTTTCCGGCAGCATAATATGAACCAGACCACCAACTTTAGAAAACTTATCATAAAGGGCAATTCCAATACAGGACCCAAGTCCCAGTGTCACTAAAACTGTATTTTCATCCCCTACTGCATGATCTGCCATTTTGACAACTAATTTTTCTGCTACCTGTTCCGGACTAGGCAAAATTACCACCTACCAGCCTTTCAAATAGAAAATCAAGGGAGTCCTTTTCCGGGATAAAGAAATAAAACAATTCCAATTTTTCTTCACCGGCAATAAACTCTGTTTCTAAAAGCAAAATAAAATCTTCTGTCTGGCTGTAATCAATAACAGAAGAACTCAAGACTGCTCCGGCCATATCATAAGCCATAGCAGGTACACTTTGTTTTAAATCTAGATCAGTAAAATCATTGATTGCTTTTAAATAGGCTCCACTTAAAATATTCCCCAGCTCATTAAGGGCAGAATGCTGCATTTCTTTCCCCGGTAAATCATCAGTAGAAAAAATTAATTTTAAAATTTTTTCTACATTTTCCATATCCACAACCAGCAAAATTTTACCTGATATTTCTCCAGAAAAATTAATCATTATACAGGCAATGTATTCTTCTTCATCACCAGTAATAGCCGGCAGTTCCTGAATCTCAACCAATTCTACCCTGGGAACTGTCATATTAATTTTTTGACCTATCATACCAGAAAAAGCAGTAGCCGCATTACCTGCCCCAATATTTGCTACTTCTTTTAAAATATCCTGTTTCATCTGATCCAATTCCATAAACTTACCTCCCTACATTATTTAGCCATCAATTCCTCCATCAACATTTTTTAATTCCTCAATTTCATGATTAGTTAAGACATTTTTAAGATCAAGAAGTAAAAGCAGCTCATCATCCTTTCCTGCTCTACCTACTCCTTCTATATAATCACTATCCACTTTTCTGGCTAGATCCGGTAAATTGACAATATTTTCTTTTGTTAAAGGCTCAATTTCTTTAACATCATCTACCATCATACCTGCTGTCAGGCCATCAAGCTCTACAATAATTATTTTTTCTTCTCTGTCTTTTTTCTCACCATTAATCTTAAGGCGCAGTTTTAAGTCAACTACAGGTACAACTGAACCCCGCAAATTAATTATTCCACTGATGAACTCAGGGCTATCAGGAACAAAGGTTAGCTTAGTATTAGAAAGAATTTCTTTTGTCTGATTAATATTAACTCCAAATTTCTTATCTGCTAAATAAAAAATAACATACTGTTTTTTATCCTGGCTGATCTTTTTAATCTGCAAAATAACCACCTCCAGCTTAAATTATATTCGATTAATCGTATAAAAACAGTTTTCCCCATTTAAAATTATTAATGAAGTAATAACTTTATAATGGGGAAAGTTATTAATAATTTATTAAGTAAAAAGCGTTTTTTCTAAATCAAGTAAGATTAAAAGATGATCTTCATCTCGGGCACAAACACCACGTAAATAATCCTGTCTTAAATTACTCTCTACATCTGGCGCTGGAGTAATACTATCCTCTTCCAGCCAGACAATACCTTCAATATGATCTACCTGAATTCCTAAAAGCATTTCATTTACTTCAACTGTAATAGTCCTCTGCTCATCTTCTTCAAAATCTCCACTATCCTGATCAATTTCAAAGCGGCTGTGCAGATCAACTACCGGAACAATAATACCTCTTAAATTAATAACACCAACAACATGTTCCTCAGTATTCGGTACATTAGTAATTTGAGCAGATTTAATAATCTCTCTGGTATACTCTATCTCTATCCCATATTCTTCTTCTCCAATGTTAAAAACTACATATTGAGCCTGACCGCTTTTTTTATTATTCTTATTTTTGGCATTTTCTAAATCTAAACGCTCTTGAGCTGTTTCCATAATCACACCCCATTTATGAAATTTTAAATTCTCCTACCAATTCTTTTAATTCTACTGTCATTTCAGTCAGACTATCAACTGCCTGATTGAGATTTTCCATTGATTCAGATTGTTTCTGGACTGATTCGGAAATCTGATCACTGTTTACTGCCTGTTCTTCGGTAACCCTGGCTATATCCTGGCTTCCCTTAGAAAGTTCATTAACTGAAGCAGCTGTTTCCCTCCGGGTGTCTGTCAGATCATTAACCTGATATGATCATAACTAATTTGGTTCTGATACTCTGCCAGTTTATTTTGTCAATGCTGAGATCCATCTTTTAATCTCCCCTATTTAAGTTTTATATTTATGCGACTATATCTCTTATATCAATAATTAAAGCAACATCCCCATCACCGATAATTGTAGCACCACTGATATATTCAGTATCCTGCAGATAATTACCAAGAGATTTTATAACAATTTCCTGCTGATTTAGCAGTTCTTCAACTATTAAACCAATATAACGGTCACCACTCTTTAAAATTACAACTGATAAATCAGAATCCGATTTTTTAAATGAATCCAGATTCTTATTACCAAATATTTCAGAAGCAGAAACAAGCGGTATAGTATTTTCTCTTAAAACAATTACATCCTTACCTCTAACTTTTTTGATATTTTCAGGGCTAATTGTCAGAGTCTCGCTGACAGCATTTAATGGAATAGCAAATGTATCACTATCAACTGTAATCATTAAAGCCTGGGTAATTGCCAGAGTCAGCGGCAGAGAAATAGTAAAAGTACTTCCTTTACCCAGTTCGGAGTCAATACTGATCTGACCATCAAGTTTTTTGACTACATTCCGGACAATATCCATTCCCACACCACGCCCGGATACATCTGTAACCTCAGCAGCTGTACTGAAACCAGGATGAAATACAAAATCAAGTATTTCTCTTCTTTCTAATTGATCCAGCTCTTCTTCGCCCACTATTCCTTTTTCTACAGCCTTACGGCCAATAATATCGGAATCAATACCAGCACCATCATCTGAAACTTCAATGATGATTTCACTACCCTTCTGGTAGGCTTTAAGCTCTATCCGTCCTTCTTCATCTTTCCCTTTAGCCTTTCTTTCTTCCGGCTTCTCAATTCCATGGTCAATGGCATTTCTCAAAAGATGAGTTAACGGATCAGATAATTCGTCAATAATTGAACGGTCCAGTTCAGTTTCCTGACCTTCCATGACAAAGTCAATTTCTTTATTCATTTTATTGGAAAGGTCCCTAATCATTCTCGGAAATCTACTAAACATTACTCCAACCGGCACCATTCTAATCTGCATCACAATATGATGTAATTCCATGGTTACTCTATCTAACTGTGGAATTATTTCATTAAATTTAGACTTTTGAATATCCAGAGACTGCAGGCGGGTTTTATTGATTAATAATTCTCCTACCATATTCATTAAAGTATCCAGTTTGGAGATGTCAACTCTAACTGTTGAACTACTCTGGAAAGAATTAACTTTATGTTCAGCATGGAGACTTTTGCTGTCACTTTTCTGATTTTCCTCTTCCATCTCCAGAGATTCAATCTCAGTAAAGTTTATAATCTCTGCTCCAGAAATTTCTGTCAGTTCTTCTTTGAATTCACCTGCGGGCAGCCAGCTCAGGGCATAAATATCTAATTCAGAGACGTCTGCTTCTGATTCTTCAATTTCAGCTTTAGCTGGCGTTGATTTAAATAGCTTAGCAACTTCTTCAATTTTCTTAAGAACCATAAAGGCTCTCACACTCTGAAAATCCTGTTCCTCTAAAACAACTTTTAAATGATATATTCTTTCCTTATCCTTTTTTAACTTAGCTAATTGTTTCTTTTCTGCCTGAGTCAGATTAAAGCTAAAATCATCAGCTGTCCCTTCAGAACTATTCTGCTCACTGGCCTCAGCAACTGCATCAGCCTGCTGTCCATAATTAGCAAGTTCCTGGATAAATCCTTCTAAATTAATACCTTCAGGTTCTTCACCCTCATTTTCTTTGATTTTTTCGACCAAAAACTGGATATTATCCAGCCCCTGTAATAAAAGATCAATAAACTCTGTTGTGACCTCAAGTTTACCTTCTCTAACTCTATCTAACATATTTTCCATTTTATGAGTTAGTTCTGTTAAGTTTTGAAACCCCATTGTGGCAGCCATTCCCTTAAGTGAATGAGCCGCTCTAAAAACTGCATCAATTGTTTCTTTATCCCCTGGATTGTTTTCGAGGGTTAAGATCCCATTGTTAAGGGTTTCAACATATTCCTTTGCTTCATCAAAAAACATATCTAAATAACCATTGTCCTGCATTAACTTCCCCCCTAAGTGTAATTATTGCTAAAAACAGCTAGCTTTTTTCATCAAAAAATTTAGCTTCGTATTTATCGGAATTAAGATATCCTTTAATACTTTTTTCTCTGCTGTATAAGGAAATCATTTTTTCCTTATTTTCAATCTTTTTCTTCTCCAGAGACTGCATATTTTGAGTCTGCAGTTTACTAATTTTCTGCATTAGCTGATATAAGGCATCTCTTTTTTTCTGCAGTTCCTCTTTCGATAAAGAAAAAGCAAGCTGAACAAAGTAATCCTGCTGCTCAATTTTATCAATCTCAGCAATTAGCCTGTTTTTCTCATCTAATTTATCTTTTAAATTATTAAAGTCCCCCTCTTCAATCAGATCTGACTCTGCTTTAGTAAGTGACTTTAAAGCCTGATATAATTTAAACAGGTCTTTCATACATAAACCTCCATTTAGACACCAATATTTACTTTTTTCTGTTCACCAGAGTTCTGAGTGATTACAATTTCTTTATAAGTAACAAATAATTCTTCTACCAGAGGTATAACATTATCAAGATGTTTGGTGTTTTTATTTAGATTAGCCTGAATAAGTTCTCTATAAATAAAATCATAGAGACTTTCCAGCTGAACAGCGATCTCTCCACCCTGTTCTTTGTTTAATGTACTCTGCAGCTCTAAAATAATATTTTGAGCCTTAATTATATTTTTATGGCTTGCTTCTATTTTTCCTTCTTTTATATTCTTTTTTGCTAATTTCATAAATTTAACTGCACCCTGATAAAGCATCAATAAAAGCTTGCCTGGACTTGCCGTTTTGATCTGCATCTGCTTGTATTGATCAGCACTTTTTCCCTGCATAATAATAACCTCCTAAGTATATTTTATAATTTTTTACTCAAAATAGCAATAAAACTAAAGATTAAATTTAATATTATTTAGCTGATCCAATAATTTTTTGTTTTTTACTGCTTTTTGATTTTCTTCTTTGACATCTTCTAAAAGTTCTTTTCTCATTATTTCTATCTCTTTTGGTGCCTCAATTCCTAATTGCACCTTCCCATTTTCAATCCCTACCACAGTTATCTCTATCTGGTCATCAATTATTATTTTCTCGTTTAATTTCCTGCTTAATACCAGCATTATTCTGCCACCTCTTCTGCAGCTGCAAAAATTTTATAGCGCACCTGATAACGCTGATCATCAAGTATTACCTGCTGGCCAAGTTTTTCTTCTAAATTGATAACTATCGGTGCTGAAAGATTAACTGTACTATTTTTAAAATCATCTTTTAAAGTAATAATATTTAGAATTAATAAATTTGACATACTTTCTATTTTTAGGTTGTTTTCTATTTTGTCACTAATTTCAAATTCATAATTCTGAATTAAATTACCCGGTTCTACTGTTACAAAAGCTATATCCGGATCTTCCACTGACTGCATTATTATAAATGGTGAGTCCTCTGCCAGCGGTAATAAAATAAATTCTTTCTGATTTTCAAATCCGGGCAGTCCCGAATTAAAAGAAATGATATCTGATTTAGCAATTTCTATTTTGCCAAAATCACGGGTCATTATTTCCATTCGAATCCCTCCAAATTAATATTTGTGTTTACTTTTTTATGCCTTAAAATCAATATTTGGTCCCGGTTTATATGCCACAACTAATTCTCGCTGCTCACTGTACATTATTTCAGCAGCCAGATCAGATATTTTATAATTTTCGAAATCACTTAGTTTATCACCTGTAGAGGCATAAAAAGCAGCTGCCTCCTGAGCAGTTTTATTCCCTTTTTGGGCAAAATTTTGGGTGCTATCTGATAGCTTATAAAACCCCAGGGCTCTCCGGGAGGGATAGCTGTCAATATTTAAGTCCAATTTCTGCAGCATACAGTCACTTCCTCTCATAAACCATTATCGTAGATTGTGTTGATTAATTAAATCTAATTACAGTCTTTTAAAGTTCTTAAAAAACGCTTAAAGAACTTTTGCTTCCATTTACTCCCTATTATCATTGACTAAAAAAGGTTTTAACTAATTAACAACGAATAATAGATATATGAATTTAAAAATATTGAGGTGAAAAACAATGAAAAACAAAGTTAATTATATAACAATCATTTTAATTTTAGTTATCACTATATTTAGTTCTCCAATTATTCGGGCAGGAGAAATAAAAAAACTGGACTATCAGGTATTAGAAAGTTATCAACATGACCCCCAGGCCTTTACTCAGGGGTTGGAAATCCACAATAACTACCTTTATGAAGGGACAGGTCTTTATGGTAGATCTTCACTGAGAAAAGTTGAGATTGAAAGTGGTCAGGTTTTAAAAAAAATAAATTTAGATCAAGAATATTTTGGAGAAGGAATCACTATTTTAAATAATAAAATTTATCAACTCAGCTGGAAGGAAAATACAGCTTTTGTTTATGATCTTGATTTCAATTTAATTAAAACCTTTAATTACCAGAAACAGGGCTGGGGTCTGACCAATAATGGTCAGCATTTAATTATGAGTAATGGCAGTGAATTTATCACCTTTAGAGATCCAGAAACATTTAAATCAATTAAAAAAATTGAAGTTAAAAATGGTGATCAGAAAATAAAAAACATTAATGAACTGGAATACCATAAGGGCTTCATTTATGCTAATATCTGGCAGACAGACTATATTATTAAAATTAATGCTCAAAACGGAAGTGTCCCTGCTTATCTGGACTTAAGCGGAATTTTAAAAACTGACTATCAGGGTGAGATAGATGTCTTAAACGGAATTTCCTATGATCCTGAAAATAACAATTTTTTAGTTACAGGGAAATTATGGCCGAAAATTTACAGGATTAATATAACTGAAAAAACTCCAAAATAAAATTACCCCTTATCTTAGAAATTAAAATCCCAATTTCTAAAATATAAGGGGTTTTATCAATTATTATTGATTTAAAATTTCATAAACCTGAGAATTATTATATTCACTGTACGGATCTTCTCTTCTCAACCTCTCTAAAACCTCTCTGCTTTTTCCCACTTTTCCTGCTTCATTAAGCATTAAACCAAGATTGTAAAGGGCTTCATCATAATAGTTTGTATCATTATATTCATTTAAGTAAATACGATAAAAATGTTCAGCTGACTGATAATTGTCCATTTGCTCATAACTTCGGGCCAGTAAAAATAGGCTTTCCCTTTTTAAATAATCAGTTTCTGTTAAATTATAAATACTCTTGAATATATCTGCTGCATCCTGATAATCCTGTCGAGAAAAATAATCCATTCCCAGATTAAATAACTGCTGTTCTGTACCTTCCTCTAAAAAAGTATTGGCTTCTGCTAACTCCCGCTTTTCCTCTTCTCTTTGCTTTAATTCCTGGATACTATCAAAAGATAAGAAAGATTGATTGTTTTGATATTGAAGTAAATCAGTTTGATTTAAAGAACTTAGACTGTTTTTTTGTTGACTGCTGTTTTGACCAGTATTATTATCTGAGCTCATTCCTGAAAAATTATTTATATTTTCAGCAGCTGTTTCTAAAGTTTTGGAATCGGTTTTAGAGATTTCTTTATTAACTGCTGCTGAATCATTATTTGCTTTTGCAGAAGCATTCTGTTCCCCGCTATTTTCTTCAGTCTCAGTCTGAGCAAACTCAAAACTCTGGATATTATTCTCAATCCACTCAAAGGGGTTGAGTCCACTTATATTTAAAAAAATAGCAAACAAAAAAACTGCAATTACCCCTGCAATTAAAGCACTCTTTTTGTTTGTCTGAGATTTAAAATTAAAAGCATTACTCTTTTTATCTTCCTCTTCACACTGCATAATATAATTTTTTATATTCTGGCTGCCGCTGTCTAAATCATAGGCCTGATAAAAATATTTTAGAGCTTCTTCATAATTCTCGTCTTTTTTGTATAAAAGTCCCAAAATAACATAAGGCTCAATCAATTCATCATATTCTTCGATCAAACTTTTTAAAAATCTAACCTTTTCATTTCGATTTGCTTCGTCATTAAATAAAATATGCTTATATTCGTTTCTTATTTCCTTAAAATCCTGTTTAGTAATTAACTCCAGATAGTCTCTAGCTTTATTATTATCTCTCTGCAGAGAAAGACTTTTACGCCAGGTATTTTCAGCTTTATCAAATCTACATTTTAGATAATAAGCCAGCCCCAGCAAATTAAGAGCAGACACACTTTTGGAGTTGAATTTTAAACATAATTTTAATTGATCAATCGCAGCAGAAACATTATTATCTTTTATATAATTCACAGCATCTTTGTAGTGGGCACTCTTTTTTTTCATTTTAACAACCTCTCCAGATTTAATATCTGCTATTTTTTATTATTTTATCACATAAAAAGCAATCTGAAAAGAAAAAAGAGACAGCTGGAAACTTCTCATCCAGCTATCTCTTCTAAATCTATCATATTAAAATCTAAAATTATGCAGTTTCTCTTCTATTTAAGACATCAATCATTACAGCTAATATTATAATAAACCCTTTAACGATCATCTGATAAAAAGTATTAATTCCTAAAAGGCTCATCCCATTATTGATAACACCAATAATAATGGCACCAATAACGGTACCTGTAATTGTACCAACACCACCCATAAAACTGGTTCCTCCAATAATTACCGAAGCAATGGCGTCCAGTTCAAATCCATCACCTAAATTAGGAGAAGCACCATTTAAACGAGAGGCCAGTAAAATACCTGAGGCTGCACTTAAAACACCTGTGATTACAAAAACCATTGTTTTTGATTTTAAAATATTTATTCCAGAAAGCCAGGCTACCTTTTCATTACCCCCGATAGCATATAATTTACGGCCAAAACGTGTTTTTTGTAAAGTATAAATTCCCATCATTACAATCACTGCAAAAATAGCTACAGGAATTGGAATTCCCTGATAACCTATGAAAATCAAGAATCCAGAAATAAACCCGGCTATAGTAAGAATTATTCCACCTGTTAACTTAGCTTTATTTCTCACCTTGGCTCCATTTTTTATCTCAACACTGGTTTTGAAAACCGCCCAAATCCCGATAATAAGAGCTATAACCAGAATAATTAAGGAAGGTAGTTTAGCAATATAACCACTACCAATACTGGCAAATGTACTGTTGGTTACCGGAACTGATACCCCCTGGGTTAAAACCAGACTTAAACCTCGTGCTATTGTCATTACACCCAGAGTAATAATAAAGGGGTGGATATCAAATTTTGCACTCATAAATCCATTGAAAAATCCTATAACTCCACCAATTCCAACTAAGGTGATTAAGATTGCAAGCCACATTCCAAATCCAGCCTGCATCAAAAGAGTTACTGTAACTGCAGATAATCCAACTGTAGATCCAACCGAAAGGTCAATACCTGCCAGCAGGATTACCATTGTCATACCAACCGCAATAATTCCATTAATTGTAACCTGACGCACCAGATTAGTCAGGTTTCTTGAACTTAAAAATGAAGGGGATAAAAAACTTAAAATAATAACTAAAAAGATTAATGCTATAAATGTACCATTATTTTTGATAAACTTCTTCAAATTTATTCAACTCCTTTATTACCAGTAGCATATTTCATTATTGTTTCCTGATCTGCATCAGCACGCTCTAATTCAGCAGTTTTCTTTCCCTCTGACATGACAACTATTCGATCACTCATCCCCATGATTTCTGGTAATTCTGAAGAAATCATAATCACTGTAACTCCCTGCTCAACAAGTTGATTCATCAATCTATAAACTTCAGTTTTTGCTCCAACATCAATTCCTCGAGTTGGCTCATCTAAAATTAAGACATCAGACTCAGTGATCAACCACTTACCAATTACAACTTTCTGCTGATTTCCTCCACTTAATTTTTCTACAAAAACATCCAGAGAAGGAGTTTTAATATTTAATTCATCAACATATTTTTCAGCTACAGCTCTTTCTGCATGATTATCCATCACCAGTTTGGAACTAAAATCTTTAATTGAGGGCAGTGTCATATTCATTACCAGATCTTTATCTAACAGAAGACCCAATTCTTTTCTATCTTCAGTAACTAGAGCAATACCATTATCAATTGCATCAGCGGGGGCTTTGATATTTAGCTTTTCCCCATTAAGATAGATTTCTCCTTCACTTTTTTTACCATAAACTCCAAAAATAGCATTAACCAACTCAGTTCTCCCAGCTCCCATCAAACCAGAGATGCCGAGGATCTCACCTTTGTAAGCTGAGAATGAAACATCATCTACCAGCTTTTTATCAGGATTAAATGGATCTGGAACTGATATATTTTTCACTTCCAGAGTTTTTTCTCCTCTTTTAAAATCATGACTTGGAAAAAGTTCATTAATATCTCGCCCAACCATCCGGCTAATAATTTCATCTAAAGTTACCTGATCAATCTTAATTTTCTCTCCAATTGTTGAACCATCTCTTAAAACCACAACCGAATCTGCAATTTTTTTAATTTCTTCCATTTTATGAGATATATAAATTATCGAAACTCCACTGGCTCTTAACTCATTGATAACTGTAAAAAGTTCATTAATCTCTGATTCAGTAAGAGCAGAAGTAGGCTCATCAAAAACCAAAATTCTGGTATCTAAAGAAAGTGCTTTTGCAATCTCAACCATCTGCTGTTTACCTACAGTTAAATCCCCAAGATCTGTTCTCGGATCAATATTCATATTAAGTCTGGCCAGTACTTTTTCTGCCTTATCATACAATTCTTCCCATTTGATTCCGCCAAATTTATTTAAAGGATGTCGATCTAAAAATATATTCTCAGCAACAGATAGGTCAGGCAGCAAATTTAATTCCTGATGTATAATTCCAATTCCAGCTTCTTCTGCCTCTCTTGTATTATCAAATCGAACAATTTTGTCATCAAGATAAATATCCCCTTCATAGGTAGGATAAGGCCAGACACCACTTAAAACTTTCACTAAAGTTGATTTCCCCGCCCCATTTTCACCAACCAAGGCCAAAATTTCTCCTTTTTCCAGACGAAAATTAACATTATCTAGAGCTCTTACCCCAGGAAAATCTTTGATAATATTTCTCATTTCCAGAATTTCTTCAGCCATCTATTTTACCTCCAGAATTGATTATTTACAAAGCAGTCCCATCCTGAGATGGGATGGGACTGCTGTATATTTATTCTTATGTCCTTATATTTACTCTTCTTTAAAAATATCTGTTGCTTCGTGGAATCCAGCTGCAACTACAGTATCCATAATATTATCCTTATTAACAACTACAATTGGTGTAATTACAGTTGGAACTTCAATCTGACCATTATCAACATAGCGGTCAATATTTACTATTTCATCGATAGGCTTATCTGGATTCTGAGCTAAAGCAACTGCTACTTCTGCAGATCTATAAGCTAAAGGTTTGATTTTCTTGAAAATTTCTACTGTTTGCTTACCCTGAGCAATATATCTAATATTTAATAAGTCAGCATCAGAACCAGCAACAAATACTTTATCACTATCTGCCATACCCTGAGCTTCTAAAGCTCTTACAGCACCTGAAGCCAGACCACTATTATTTGCTACAACAGCATCAATATTGTTATCATACTTTGTTAAAGCATTTTCGGTTGTGGCCATTGCTAAATCTGGAGACCAACCTTCATGACTCTGATCCACTACTAAGTTAAGTCCTTCATATTCTGCAACTGTATCTAAAACACCCTGTGAGAATGCATTTGCATTGGAGTCACCAGGCTGTCCTCTTAATAAGACTACATTACCTTTTACTTCACCACGATTTTCTTTAAACCATTTTACCATTGCTTTACCCTGTAATTCACCAACAGCCCAACTGTTTTGAGTTAGGAATACATCTACATCACTGTTCATGATTAAAGAGTCATAGTTTACTACTGCAACACCAGAATCATGTGCCATTTTAACCATGTTGCTTGCTGTACCAGTGTTAACAGGCTGTAATACTATTACATCAGCACCCTGAGTTAACATATTTTCAAACTTAGAAAGCTGAAGATTTTCATCATTATTAGCTGAATCAAAAATTACTTCATCAGCACCTAATTCTTCTGCTTTCTCAATAAAAGCGTCTCTATCTTTAATGTATCTTTCTTCCTGCATTGTTTTTAGCAGAAATCCAACTTTTATCTGGCCGTCATCTTCTCTTTTGTTATTGTCACCGAGAAGATTACTTAACCAACCGCCATCATCCTGTGCAAAAGCCGCCATTGAGATTGAGGAAACGAGTAAAATTACTACCAACAAAATACTTAATTTTTTCATAATTAACCCCCTAATAGTTTTCTCAATGTGAACCATTATTAACTTATAATCACTTATAATCCTCAAAGAGTTGTTTTATTTATTTAAATTGTATATAATTTTTTGAGAATGACCATAGAATATTTTTTTAAACCCTTGAATATTTTTGGTATTAATGAATTTTGGCTATTATATAAGTTTTTTAAAGCTGTTATCTTTTTTTCCTTGTTGTTCACTCCGCTTCCTGCTTCACTCACTGTCATAGAAATTAATCTCCACCCTCCATGGTTGCGATTAATTTCTAGAGTCGTTCAAAAAGATAACAGCTTTGAAAAAATAATTTACTTTGATAATTCATTAATAAAAAAATATGACAAGAGCTCAACAAAAATTGGGAGAAGATGTTTAACTACATCCTGCTTTTCTCATTATCATAAAAAAATCCCCAGCCTTAAATTTCAGCTGAGGATTTTGGATGTCTGTTTAATTATATTTTATTAATAAGATCAGAACAACAGCAGCTATAAAAGATTGATATTATCTCTATAAGTTGTGGGAGAGGCTCCAACCAATTTTTTAAACCAGGAGCTGAAATAATAGGCATCATTAAAACCCAGTTGATCTGCAATCTGGTAGATTTTATCATCTGTTGTTTTCAGAAGTTCTTTGGCTTTGTTTAATCTGATCATATTAAGATATTCACTGAAGCTTTCACCAGTTTCTTCATGGAAAAGATTACTCAAATGACCGGTGCTTAAATTAAATTTGCGGGCCATCTCGCTTAAGCTAATCCCATCCTGATAATTTGCAGCTATATATTCTTTCATTTCATTAATGATTTCTGCATTTTTAGCACCCGGGTTAAAAGAAATTAAATCATGTAATCTAAGCAAAAACTCTTTGAGTACTATTTCTATTTCCTTTAAATCATCATGATTGATCTTTTCAATTCTGTCTTTATCAATAATTTTCATTAAGTCTTCAGCCTCATACTCTAAATCCTTGATGATTTTAAAACTTTCTAAAATCAAATTATTTAAAACCACATATAACTTTTCTTTATTCAAATCTACACTTTCTAATTCTACAATGATTTTGTTTACTGTCTTTAAAATATCTTCTTTACTACCCCTTTTTAAAACTGCATTTAAGTCAATTCTATCCATTATCAGAGACTGATGCTGAAAAAATTGATCATCAATTAACCAATTATAAATTGTATTAAGTTTATTTTCATTAATATAATTGGAAATTTCACCTCTTAAAACGGCAAGCCGCTGTTCCTTATTTTTCTCCTTAATCAGTTCGTCTCTGGCTTTATTGACCACCTGCAGCAGATTGGCTGAACGAAATGGTTTTAATAAATAATCATTGACCCCAAAACGAATTGATTTTTGAGCATATTCAAATTCTGCAAAACCAGAAATTACAATAACTTTTAAATGATTACCGCTTTTTCTGGCTTTTTCTATTAAATTCATTCCACTTAATTTGGGCATCTGGATATCTGTCACCAGAATATCTATTCCCGTTTCCTTAATAATTTTTAAAGCTTCTTCTCCATTCGAAGCAGCAAATATCTGATATCCCTCATTTCCCCAGTCTGTATTATTAATTAATTTTTCTCGAATTGGTTTTTCATCATCAACAAGCAGTAAATTAAAACTCAAAATCACTTTCCTCCTCTCTGGTCAATTCTGATAGTAACAATTGTCTTTTCTCCTTTAATACTTTCAACTGCTAGTCCAGAACTACCACCATACATTAACTTTAAACGCTGGTTAACATTGCGCAGGCCAAAATATTTCTGCTGATCATCAGTTTCCAGCTCACCAGTCAAAATTTTATTGATTTCTTCAACTTTTGCAGCTGAAATTCCAACTCCATTATCTACGATTTTAAAATATATATTCTTATCTTCTCTGTAACCTTTAACAATGATCAAACCTTTTTTCTCAGTCGGCAGCAGACCATGATAGATTGCATTTTCAACAATCGGCTGCAGTATTAATTTTGGAATATGTTTATCCATTATCTCAAAATCTTCTATATCAATAATATATTCATATTCTTCTCCGTGCCTGAACTGCTGAATAAAAAGATAATTTTTTACGTGTTTAATTTCATTTCTAATTAAAACCATTTCTTTACCGTGACTTAAACTGAGGCGGAAAAACTTACCTAAAGCCTCAACCATATGGGTCGCCCGATCAAAATCTTTATTTTCTAAAAGTCCAATAATTAAATCAAGGGTATTATAAATAAAATGAGGTTTAATCTGATTATCAAGGCTCTGCATCTCCAGCTGCCTTAAAAACTTCTGTTCCCTGACATTCTGCTCCATTAATTTATTTATTCGCCTGATCATTTTATTAAAGCTCTGACCTAATTCTGCAATCTCATCATCACCACTGATATCAATTTTAACTGACAGATCATTTTCGGAAGCACGATGTGTTAATTCCTGCAGTTTCTGAATTGGTTTAGATAAAGATGATGATAAATATAGGGCAAGCAAAATTATTAATAAGAGAATAGTTCCTGTCATATAAACTGTAAGATCAGTAATATAATTTAACTCTGCTTCAACCTCATCAGCAGAAGCCATACTAATTATATACCAGCCGGTAGATTTAGAGATAGTGGAAGTCAATAAATACTGTTCCCCATTTAAATTAATTTTTCGGTCGGGAAAACCATCATTATATAAAAGACTTCTTTCTCCAATCTTCTCTTTTTCCGGATGATAAATAATATCTCCATTTTGATCGGCAATTAAAAAATAACTCTTTTCCCCCAGATTGAAATCCGTCAGGTTTGCCAGTACACCCAGATCAATATCTGCAGAAATCAAAACATTTTCTTCGGCTATTTCAGGATAATAGGAACTTACAATGGTTATAACTTCCTGTTGAAAATAGCTTTTATAGGGTGGTGTAAAATATATATCCCCACTTAAATTAGGATACATTTTAGCTTTGAAAGCTTCTATATCAATGTTAAAAACCCCGTAACTGCTGATTCTGCGTCCATCCTGAAAAGTAATCGCTATATCCTCCAGTCCGGGTTTCATCTGTTTTAAATTATTAAAATCCTCCCAAATTCTAAAAGCATACTTTCTATTATTGCGAAAATCATTGCCCTGTGTTAATTTAATAAACTGATTAATATAAAAATCCTGTTCTCTAGTTAAAAGTCTTTCTATCTCACTAATATAATCTTCCAGATCTCTTTCCATCCTGTTTACCATTTCTTGAGAGTAATCACTGATCCGATCATTGATTGCCCCCCGATAAATATTAAAAGAAAGCAGGCCAAATAACAAAATTGGCAGCAGACCAATTACCAGAAAAGAAATAATAAGTTTAGTTCTAATCGTATGAATCTCAATTCTATTAAATAATTTTTTTATAAGATTATTAAACATTAACTTCCCACCTTATTTAACTCTCCAGGGTCGATGAGTCCGCAGAAGACGCTGCAAATTCTTCTCATTTGCAATCTGTAAGCCTGTTTCAATATATTCCTCTGGCTGAATTCCATATTTTATATAATTATATAATGTTGAAAGTCCTTTAGAACCCATGGTTGCCATATCCTGACCAACAAGATACTGCAGCAGCCCTCTTTCCTGTAATAATAGGGCATCATAAAAAATATCAATTCCTACTGCTACACCACCATTTTTTGCCCAGCGCTGAAAATTTGGTAAAGCCTCTGCGGGAACATAAAAAGGCCAGCCCCCTACGAAAAATATAATGTCAACATCAGGATTTTTCTGTAAATACTGTTCCAGTAATTCGACTGAAAGATTAACACTATCCTGATTTTCTACAATATCCTGGACTCTGATATTAGTGTTTTCAACTTTATCCAAAAATCCTTCAATTCTCCTGTCTAAATTTAAAGCACCTCTAACACCTGTCATAATCATTATGTCTAATTGATTATTCTGTGAATAATAATTAATATTTTTATTATCTAAGACTTTAAGCAAACCTTCAGCTGTTACCTGACCCGCTTTATAGTTATTAATTCCAATATTAAAAAGTCTTTTACTATCAGGAGCATCAGCATCAAAAGTTGCAACTGCTATTCCCTTTTCTACCGCTTTATTAATCACCTTAATATACTTTGGAGTATTATTAACACTAACTACCATCCCATCTACATTCCTGTCAATTAAACTCTCAATTATTTCTATCTGATCCTCAGCATTATAGGCAAAAGGGGCCACCCACTCAATATTGATTCCAAGATCAAGAGCTTTTTCCTGTGCATGTTCAAAAGCATCTAGGAAAATCGGATTGTCCAGTGACCTGGGCACATAGGCAATAGTGATTTCCTCTTTATTTTTTACTTTTTGCTGATTATTTTCTGCAGCAGTAGAAATAGTTACGCCAAGCACAAAAATAATACTAAGTATCAAAAAAAATAAAACTCTATTTTTGGAAGCAAACAACTCTTATCACCTCAATTATTTATCCTTCTATCTAAAAATTTAAAAAATTACAAACAATACATAAAAAAAGAGCCGATCAAAGGCCCTTAATCTCTAACTTTAAATATTACAGGCTAAGCCATTAAATTGATATTTTGACCTTTACTAAAACCGGCGGCACGAGCCTGCTGCACCGCAGCATTTACACTGCTCATTCTATCAACTCCTTTGAGATTTTTACTCACTTAAACTTAATATATACTCTAATAATAACAGATATTAGGACTTTTTTCCACTATTTTGAGTAATTTAATTAAATAAAGCAGGTAATTATAGTACTTTTGTATAATTAATATTAGTAAGAGACTAAATTTGAAAGGAGAATTTTAATGAATGCAAAAAAAGATTATTACAAAGTCAAAGCAGAAAATTTAATCGAAAACTTTGCCAGAAGAAATATTGATGGTTATTTTGTCGAAAATCCAGAAGCAGCAGGAGAAAAAGTTCTTGAACTTATTGAAGATAATGCCCTGGTTTCCTGGGGTGGATCAAAGACTCTCCAGCAGATTGAAATCTTTGATAAATTAAAATCAGGCAATTACAGGCTGCTGGATAGAGCTGCTGCAAAAGATTCAAAAGAGAAAGAAGAAATATATCATCAGGCCTTAAATGCAGATTATTATCTGATGAGCTCCAGTGCTATTACCAGGACGGGCAAATTAGTTAATATAGACGGTAATGGTAACCGCCTGGCAGCTTTAGTCTACGGGCCAAAAAATGTGATCATTGTTGCCGGGATGAATAAAGTTATAGTTGACGAAGAAAGTGCTATTAAAAGAGTTCGCAATCAGGCAGCACCAGCCAATGCTATCCGGCTTGATAAAAAAACTCCCTGTGTAAAGACAGGATACTGTCACAGCTGTCAGGTGGAAGATACTATCTGCTGCCAGACTGTGATAACCCGCTATTCCGGCTCTAAGGGGAGAATTAAAGTTATTTTAGTTGGGGAAGAACTGGGATTTTAGAATGTTAATCTATTTACAGTAATCTTAGGGTAATTGTGTTAAATTTATATTAGTTATGGGAGGTGTTTCAATTGAATAAAACATTAGATAAACTTTACAACAGTCCCGTTGATAAAAATATCAAAGGAAATTTTCAATTTATATTATTTGGGGGGACCGGTGACCTGGCACATAATAAAATCATACCTGCTTTTTATAATTTAGCAGTCAAAAATATCCTGCCGGATCAGTATACGATTTTTGCTACCGGCCGCCGCTATGATAGCGAACAGGAATATCTAGAAGCACTTTATAGTTCTCTGCAGAACAAAAAAGAAAAAATTGACAAACAAATCTGGAACTTGCTGGCAGAACATATAGAATATTTTCAGCTGTCTTTTAAAGATGAAAACGACTTTGAAAGACTCAGAAAAAGACTGGCACAAAAATCTGAAACTGAAGAAATCAGTAACCGAATATTTTATCTGGCAACTGCACCTAAATTTTTTGCTGAAATTGCTGAAAAACTGGAAGAGTTCAATTTGTTAAATGTTGGTTTTGAAAAGTATGATTCCAGACTGGTAATTGAAAAGCCATTTGGTCATGATTTTGATTCAGCCCAGAAATTGAACAATACCCTCAGTAGTATTTTTTCAGAAAAAAATATCTTCAGGATAGATCATTATCTGGGAAAAGAAATGATCCAGAATATAATGGTTATCAGGTTAAGCAACCCTATCTTTAGAGCTCTCTGGAATAAGGAGCATATTGATAATATCCAGATCTACTTAAATGAATCAGAAGGAGTAAAGGACCGCGGTAAGTATTATGATGACACCGGAGTAATTAAAGATATGTTTCAGAATCATATCCTCCAGGTTTTATCCTTAATTGCTATGGAAGAACCAGAAAATTTAAGTGCTGAAGAGCTTTCTGATAAAAAAGTTGAGGTTTTTAAAGAATTAGCTGATAATGATCTGAGTGATATTGATAAACACATTGTCCGGGGGCAGTATGATTCCAATACTGTTGACGGAGAAAATCTAAAAGCCTATCGAGAAGAAAAAGAAATTGATCCCGAGTCAGAAACTGCAACCTTTATGGCTCTTAAATTATTTTTAAATAATCAGCGCTGGCGTGATGTACCGATTTATCTAAAATCAGGTAAAAGATTAAGTAAAAAAGAAGCTGCAATTGCAATTGAATTTAAGGATGATTTTCACTCTGCCTATCTGGATAAACAGAAGCTGGACACTAATCTGTTATTAATTAATATTCAGCCGGAAGAAGGTGTTTCTCTGCGATTTAATACCCGTAAACCGGCAAGTAATAATCAGATTATACCAGTTGAAATGGAATTCTGTCAGAGCTGTCAGCAGTATTTCAACTCACCGGAAAATTATGAAGGACTTATTTATGACATGATAAATGGTGATAAGACGTTGTTTACCAGCTGGAAAGAAGTATCCTATTCCTGGAAGTTTATAGATAAGATTCAGCATAAATGTGCAGAAGAAAATATTGAACTTCATAAATATCCCGCCCAGAGTGAAGGTCCTAAAGCAGCGGATAAATTGCTGGAAGACGATGGACGCAGCTGGCAGGATAAAGACTAATTATAGTAAAAATAAATTATAGCGTAACCATCTTAAACTGAGGCTATTTTAAGCTATAAAGGGGGAAATATAAATGTATGATATTTCAATGACCATTAAAAAAGATATGTTAGTTTATAAAGGTAAAGATGAAATCAGACCGCGACTCTCCACGGTTAGAGACTTTGCTAAGGGAGATGCACACGAATCTGAACTGCAGATGAATGTCCACACCGGCACCCATGTTGATGCACCACTGCATATGCTGGAAGAGGGAGCCAATGCAAATTTATTCTTTGCTGAAAATCCATTCTATCAGGCTCAGCTAATAGATTTAACTGAGCTGGATGAAAAAATTACAGCTGCTGACTTAAAAGAATATGAAATCGAAGAAAATTCCTTTTTAATCCTAAAAACCAAAAATTCAATCCCGGGCTTTCTGGAAGAGACACCTGAAAAATTTATTTATCTGGCTGAAAGCGGTGCAGAATATCTAACTAATAAGAATATTAAAGGAGTCGGAATTGATACCAATGGTATAGAAAGAGCTCAATCTGAGCACCCAACTCATAAAAAACTGCTGGCGCAAACGATAATGATCCTGGAAGGTTTGAGACTAAATGAAGTTCCAGCTGGAAATTATGTCCTGCTGCTTTCGCTTTTAAAAATTGCAGAAAGTGACGGCCTTCCCGGTAGAGCCTATTTATTTGCACCCGGGGAAATTGAAACCATGCTTAAATTATTTAAATAAACTGTCACTGATTTTTAAATCATTTTTATTTTGAAATGCCTATAAGGAGGTAATTATAAATGAAAAAATACGAGATTGGATTATTTGGTCTTTCAGTTATGGGTCAGAATCTGGCTCTTAATATTGCCCGCAGCCACTCCACTGCAGTTTACAATCGTACAACCAGTAAAACCAAGAATTTTATTAATGATAAAGTTAATAATCAGGAAATCAAAGCAGCTTATGAACTGGAAGATTTTGTCTCCTCACTTAAAAAGCCCCGTAAGATAATGTTGATGATTCAGGCCGGGAAACCAGTGGACCTGGTAATTGACAGCCTGCTTCCCTACTTAGAAGAAGATGATATTATTATTGATGGGGGAAATTCTCATTTTGAGGATACAAATAGAAGAATCAATAATCTTAACGAAAAAGGAATCCGCTACCTGGGAGTTGGAATCAGTGGTGGTGAATATGGTGCCTTACACGGCCCTTCTATTATGCCTGGAGGTAACGAAAACGCTTATGCAGAAGTATCAGATATTATGGAAGATGCTGCTGCCAAAACTGAAAAAGGTGCCTGTGTCAGTTACTTAGGCCCCCGGTCTGCAGGCCACTATGTAAAGATGGTTCATAATGGTATTGAATATGGAATTATGGAAGTCCTGGCTGAAATCTATGACTATCTGCGCAAAATACTGCAGCTAAAGCCGGCAGAAATGGGAGACATTTTCGCTGAATGGAACCAGGATTTTGAATCATATTTAGTCGAAATAACTGCTAAAATAATGAAAAAAGATGATCCTAAAACAGGCAGAAAATTAATTGATTTAATTCTTGATAAAGCCAAACACAAAGGTACCGGTAAATGGAGTGTTCAGAGTGCTTTAGACCTGGGGACCGCTATTCCTACCATTAATGCCGGAGTTAATGCCCGTTTAATGTCAGCAATTAAAGAAGAAAGAATCAAAATTGCCGCTCAACTCAAAAGCAGTAATCGGGCCGTAGTTGATAAAAAAGAAATGCTGCCTCTGCTTAAATCAGCGCTTTATTTTTCTTCGGTAATTGCTTATGCAGAAGGTTTTAAACTTCTGAAAGCTGCATCTGCGGAATATGATTATAAGTTGGATTACAAAGAAATTGCCCGCATCTGGGAAGACGGCTGTATTATTCGTTCTGGGCTTTTAGAACCAATCCAGGAAGCATTTTCAGAAAATATGGATTTAAATACTTTAATCACAGCTCAGCAATTTAAAACTCAGCTTAATGCTGCTGCTGAGGAAATTACCGGGCTAATAACTACTGCAGCTCAATCAGGAATACCCCTGACTGCAATTCATGCTGCTCTTGACTATTTTAACAGCCTCAAATCGGAAGAACTACCTGCCAATTTAATTCAGGCTCAGCGTGATTTTTTTGGAGCTCACACCTATCAGAGACGAGATGATGAGGGTACATTTCATACTGAGTGGGAGTAAAATTTTATATGTAGGTACCATATATGTAGGTACCAGGTACAAATCGTACGATTTGTACCTGGTACAGAAGAATTTATTCACAAAGAATTAAAAGGTGTAGAACTTAAAGCAGCTGGTTCTGCACCTTTTTTTATCTCTAAAATATCTATAAATTTTTAGATCCTACCATTTCCTGAATCACTCAAATCAACCAATCCTTCGGGATAAGGATTAAATATTGTCTGGGGAATCAGATATTCCACTTTAAATCTAATAACCCAGGATCTAAGTAAAGCCAGAGGCAGTGAAAATGGAACTTTATCTTTTCTAAAATCTTTAAGAGTATCTAAAAAGTACTCTCTTTCCTCACGGCTGATATCTGATGATACATATCCAAAAATATGCTGCAGCATATTAACTCTTTTACCTGTATCGGGCAGTACATTAATAGCTTCAACTAATTTATCTCTATATTTATTCATTGTTGCTTCGGTTTTTCTTTTTTCGTGGGCAGCAACTATTCTTCCCAGTTTATTTAAACCACTTTGACTATAGGACATAATTAAATATTTATTATTACTGTGAAAATTAATCAATTCTTTTATCTCTCCACTATCTATTACAGATCGGAGATCTGCCAGCATAAAAATTTTGATCAAAAAATTCTCCCGCAATTTAAAATTTTTGAGTCTTCCCTCATTCTCTATAACCAGGGAAGGAAAAACTGCTACTAATTGGTCTGTAAAATAACCTGCTCTCTTTTCACCCAGTGCAGGTACCTTGCCGGCTTCAGGATAAACTTTAGAATCACTACTTCCACAGGAGGGTGAGCTGGTTTTAGCAATAAATCCTTCCACCTCTTCTTCCTGTAATCCGGAAGTTAATTTTTTAATGTAATCATCCATTTTTTCAGTATAGTCTGCTCCTGTTATTGAATCAATCAGTTTATACTCATCATTTTTTTTAATCAGACGAACAAAGTTGCGAGGAACCCCAAGACCAATCTCAACTTCTGGACAGATCTTAATATAATTAACATATTCCTCTAATTTACGCACAAATTCATCAGGAATTTTATCACCATTATAGCGACACTTACAGTATTCTAAACATTTACTTAAAATCAAATTAGGTTTTTCAAATTCTCTCAAAATAAATTCCTCCTGCCTCTATTTTTATTTTTTAGGAAACCAGGGAAAAAATTTATTAGTTTTTTCCGCATATCTCTGATATTCTTCATCATCAGCATATCGCTTTTCTAATAGTGGTACACCGGAAACAAACCGAAGTAATAAAGCCATAATTATTGGACTAAAGATAAACTTCCAGCCTCCGCTGACTGCAAGTGCAATAACATAATAACCCCACCAGACTAAAACGTCACCAAAATAATTAGGATGACGGGTATATTCCCAGACTCCAGATTTTAAAACATGGTCGTCTTTTTCTGATTCAGGAAGTGCTTTAAACTCCTTAAGCTGTTTATCTGCCGCTGCCTCAAAAGCAAAACCAATCCCCCAGATAAAAAGTCCGATAAAATCAATTATCTTTAAACTATGATAGGGGGCAGAAACTATCTTGATAATTGGAGTAGAAATTATAAATAAAAGTACTCCCTGCAGCATAAATACTCTTAAAAAGGACTTAAGATAAAAATGATCCCAGTTTTCTCTCCACTTTGCATAGCGAAAGTCTTCGCCCTGACCTAAATTTCTTTTGAAAATATAATAACTTAATCTTAAACCCCAGATGGTTACAATAAAAGTAATCAGAAAAGAACGCAAATTATAATTATTTGTCAGGTAGAGAGTCATATTAGCTGTATACACATAACCCAATCCCCAGCCAATATCGACAATGGAATTATCCTTTTTTAAAACTGCAATTATAAAAAATAAGGTGAAATAAAGTAGAACTAAAAGAAATACCTGAAAATAAATAGAATTCAGCATTTTAACAACCCCTTAATTTTTTTCAATTAATGCAACTGCTGTACTACCTTGTCCTGCATTCATAGCAACTATTGGTGATATTACTTCTAAAAAATCAACTTCTATAGATAATAATTCGCTGAAAGATTCTTTATACCTTTCTGCTCTTTTTAAATCATCACCATGAACAACAGCAAAACGTTTAATTCCATTTTTATTTTGATGATCTTTTAAAATTGATTCAAGCTTTTTAAAATTATCTTTTTTGCTGAAGGAATTTGCAAAGGCATTACCCTTACCCTCCCGGTCAATTGAAATTACTGGTTTTAAATTTAAAACTCCAGCCAGCTTTCCCTTAAGTGAATTGACTCTACCTCCATGAACCATATATTTAAAATCACTGACATTAACATAAATATATAAATTTTCTCGAATAGATTTTAAATATTCAACAGTTTCAGCAAAGCTTCTGCCGATCTCAAGCTGCTCGACTGTTTCCAATAAGCCTTCTGCCCCGGAGTTTATCTTCAATCCTTTTAATTGAGGGCTGAGCTGAAGAAGGATATTTCTCTGCCTGAATCAATAATCTTTACTGTTAATATCATTATATCCTCTACTGCAAAAAATTGAAAGTTATTTGAAAATAAAATTAGTTAATTTTAAAAAATAAGTAAAATCAAAAAATCCCCTGATGGGTAAACAGAATTTAATAAATCTATCTACCACTAGAGGATATTCTTCGCTATATTGGATTGGTGAAATATAGAAAACTATGTGAAACTAATATCTTGTACCAGGTACAAAACGGCCGTTTTGTACCTGGTACTAATAAATAATTATTCATTTTTTATTTCAGCCAGTTCATCACTGATTCGAGATAAATTATTACCATAACGCAGATCATCTCTTAAATCAGTCATTACCTTATCTAAAACCTTCAATTCCTTCATTAATTCTTTTTCTTCAACAGTAGTCTCAATTATATCTTTAATTCCACCATTATTTATGATAATCCGCTTGTCCCCCATTAGAGCCAGTATTGGATCATGGGTAGCCATTAAGACAATTTTTTCTTCTCCTACCAGCAGTTCTAGTGCTTTTTCGCGGTTAATACCCGCATTCTCAATCTCATCAATCAAAATAATGGGGGAAGAACTTAAAATTGCAGTATCTGCTATCATCAGGGCTCGAGACTGACCGCCACTTAAACTTGTAATTTGAGTTTCCCGGCCGAACTGTTCTCCGGCCAGCTGATTTGCTTCTTTAAAAATTCTTTCCACAACTTCTTCCTGATTATCGATTAAACGGCTTTCTGCATGCAGATTTAAAAACTCCATTACCGAAAGATCCATGACAAAATTCATGTTCTGTGATAACTGAGCCACCAGCTTTTTACCGCCCGTAAAGCGCCATTTTTTATCGGGAACCTCATCGTTGATTAAAATCTGTCTTTCAGTCGGAGTATCTCCCTGAGCAGTCCATTCAATATCTGCCAGCAGCCGACTTTTACCTGAACCAGTCGGTCCAACTATGGAAATAATCTCTCCGCTCCTAATATCTAATTTTTCATAGCCTTCTTTTTTTCCATCTTTATCTTTTCCGGCAAGAATAGAAAGTGTTCCCACAATCGAATCATTTTCCCCCAAAAATTCCTGCATATTTCTAATATGAGAGGCAAGACTATCTGCAAATTGGTCCAGGTCAAAAACTACATCTTCCATCTCTTCTATAGTTAATTCTGCAAAGATTTCCTTTAAACTTTTATCTTTATCATCAACAGCCAACTTTTGATCTTCAAAAAAGCCTTCTGTATAAGGATATTCCTCTATAATTTCATTAACACTTAAATTTTTTAATTTGTCTTTACTGATCATTACTCATCACCCAGTTCTATTTTTCTAACATTTCCTAATTGGTGCTCTTTTCCGATTCTTGTTTCACCAAGACAGTAGGAACACATAGCAGAAGGCATAGAAAATCTCAACTTTTTACCGGTTACAGTCTCTATATGATCTTCTTCATCATAGAGCAGAGTTGAAAACTCAAAAGCACCCTGACCGGTAAGTCCATTAACATTCATTACCATAGCATCCGGATTAACCGTACTGACCCGGGAGGCAAAAACTTCCCTTTCTGCCTGAGAAACAATATCTCCCTTGGTAATTACTACAATATCTGCTGTTTTTAACATTGGACCGATTTTTTTAGGAGTATTAATCCCACTTAAATTATCAATCACACAGATTGCCTTGATATCTTTGATATAAGGGGAACAGCGGTTACATAACCCCGCACTTTCTGTGATTAAAAGATCTAAATCTCTTTCTTTACCCCACTGTACAACTTCTTCGATATTGCTGACAAAGTAATGATCCGGACAAAGGGAACCAGATAAACCTTTTTTTACCGGTACTCCGGCTTTGGCATAGAGCTGATCATCATCTGTATATAAACAATCAAATTTAACTACTCCCACTTTTAAACCACGCTGCTGAATTGCTTCTATTGTTTTTAAAATTACAGCTGTTTTACCAGAAGAAGGTGGGCCGGAAAAAGTAACTAGATTCATACTGCAGCCACCTCCACAGCCTTATTAAATTCTGCGTCTAAGTCTCTTAAAAGTTCACCCGGATTTTCTCCTCTCAGGAAATCCCAGCCAGGCCACATAAAGTCTGCATTTTCGGGCAGTCCATTATCAACTTCAGGCAGTACGCTCGGGAATAATCCCTGTTCAGCCAAAATTTTACCCATTTTTTTGGAAGCCATTAAGTCAATTAAAGGCTGCATCTGTTCTATCTTCTCTTTTTTAGTTAACATAAAGATTGGCGAAACAATTGCTCCATCTTCAGGCCAGACGAATTCCATATGCGGAAAACGCTTTGCCATTCTGGTAAAGAAATAGGGCATAATTGTAATTGCTGGCTGATCATCAGCTTTACGGCCACCTTCCTTAACCATTTGTGAAGGATGTAGTGCTTTTTTCATTGAACGGCCCAGATTTTGTATTCCTTTTCTTCCATACGCTTTATAAATATTTAATAAAATTGCATTAAAAAGGTCAAAATCACTAACAGGTAAACTAACACTGTTGGCAAATTCTTCACTTAAAATTTCTTCCCAGCTTCCCGGAACTTCTCTTCCATCTAATTCTTCTTTGTTGACCAGAAATACTGCTGGTACTATACTTAAAACAGAATAGTCACCTTCAGGATCCAATAAATCAACACCTGCTTCAGTAAAATCTTTGTTGAGTTCTTTAATTCCAGCAGCATCTTTAAAGACATCCTGACGGCGGAAACGATCCATTAAATCTTTATCAAAAAACAGATCAAAGCCGGCAGAAATAAAGATGTCCGACAGTTCATCTGCCGACTCTATTTCGTCAAAACCATCCTGCAGCCACTCCAGTCCCTGAGAAGCAGATTTAAGATCAAGCTCCACCTCATAATCAAGTTCTGCACTTATTTTTTCTAACTCCTCAGTCATTGGAATCTTTACAGGGCAGGGTAAAGAACCTGATACTTTAATTTTGTCTCCTCTAACATTCTTTATGGCTTTCTTTTCTATCTCTGTTTCCATCAGATCTACAAGCTTTTCTAAATCCAGGTTTTTAAGACCAGCTGCCTGCTTTAAGGTTATCTGTTTTCCAAAGCTCTTTCTCTTTGCCTTATCATCTAATTGATTAAAACCTTTATTAACCAGTACCGAAATAACTTCCGGATATTCCTCAGTTATCTCAAATAAATTTTTATTAATATCAATTTTTCTTTCCATCCTTAAACACTCCTTTTAAAATTTATTGGTACCAGGTACAAATAAGCTTATTTGTACCTGGTACAAGTGAATTAAATCACCAAACTTCTATTTTAAGCTGCTTATTGAGCAATTTTTCTTTACTATTTAAAGTTTAGCATTTTACTCAACTTTCTTCTGTGACATAACTCACTCAAACAAAACTTTTTTTATCATAAATCTTTAAAGTTGAGTAAATCATTTGCTTTTTTATGATTTATTACTTATTATAGAAATAGAAAATAAATTTGAGGTGGAAATATATGAGTGTAGTTAAAGAAGTACCTTTTTTTAGTTTGCTGACAGAAGAAGAATTAAATTTAATTAATAAAATTGCTGGTGAAAAAGAATTTAAAAAAGGAGAATATATCTTTTTTGAAGGTGAAGCTGGTGATAAATTTTTTATTATCAAAGATGGTCAGGTAAAACTGACTAAAATGATTAAAAACGGAGATGAACAGATTTTAAATATTTTTAGTAACAATGATATCATTGCAGAAATCGTCGCTTTTGATAAAGGTAATTATCCGGCTTCTGCAGTTACTATGACTGATACTGGAGTTATTATTTTTGATCAGTCAGAATTGGAAAATTTAATTTTAAAACATCCATCAATTGGGGTTAAACTACTCCGGGAAATGAGTGGTCGTTTACGCCGGGCTCAACAAAATGTTCGAGATCTGGCTTTAAAAGATAGCTCTGCCAGAGTGGCTGGATTATTGATCTTTCTGGCTGAAAAATATGGGAAAAAGAAAAAGAATAAAGTAGTTTTGGACATCTCTTTAACTCAGCAGGAATTGGCCAGTATGATCGGCAGCAGCAGAGAAACTGTTTCCAGGGTTTTAGGAAAATTTGAAAATGAAGGCTTAATTAAAACTTCTCGCAAAAAAATTAATATTTATCAACCTGATAAAATTAAATCATATACCTAGTTAAAAGATAATGTTAACATATTGTTAATAATTATTATTGTTAAGTGTTTTACTTGACATACTTACCTAATGATATATAATGATCATAATAACCTTTATAAGATTATAAGACTATAAGAAAAGGAGGTTGATATTATGAGAGATTTACTAATATCAGCACTAATGGTAGGTATAGTAATGATACCACAGTTAGCTGAACTATATGTTTCCAAAAACAACTAGAATATCGATTGATTTAAGCATTAAAAGTCCCGGGGTTAAATTCCCCGGGACTTTTTTATGTTTAGGTTAGTTATTTTATTATTTATTTGATAAGCTGCTCCCGCTTTTTTGATCCAGATTTGTTAAAAAACAAAACTATGCCCTGGTTTTATAATAAATCTACTAAAAAAATAAAATATTTCGTGTTGATAAAGGTTATATATTTTACTTTTAAGAATAAAATGGCCTTCGGACAATCTGTAATATAGTAAGGTTAAATTTTGTTGATAGCGGAAATTATGAAACTATAAATATTATCCCCAACAAACCATCAGGTATAATTTCCTGGTATTATATAATGTTGATAGATAAGAAAAAAGTATATGATATAATTAAGAAAAATTTTACTTTTTTAATAATCTTTACATTATTAATTAAAATAGGGAGGAACTTATCCGAAATTATGGGCACCAATAGGTGGAATCTACAGGATGCTAATGGCAAATATATAATTCGCTCCCTGGCAGAAACAGCCAAAAATGGTGGTGGTTTTGTTAATTATATTTATGCTAACCCAGAGAGACCGGTGAACCCAAAAATAAAATAAGTTATGTAGCTCCAATTGCAGGTACAGACTATTTTATAGGTGCTGGTACTTATGAGGGAATAATTAATAGTCAGGTAAATGGAGTAAAAAATGAATTGGCAGCTATTATTGGAGAGATGTCTACTGTCCTAATTATTTTCTTATTAATCGCTGTAATAATTTTTACTCTTATCATTTTCTTCATTTCACGTTATATTTCAAAAAACATTAATCAGGTTTTAACTGGAATGAATAAAATGGCTGCAGGAGATTTGACTTACAGAATGAATATAGACAGTAATGATGAAATCGGAAAATTAGCTCAGGCTTATAACAAAACCGCTGAATCACAGAAAGAAATGATCGCTGAGATCCCCAGATGGAAGTTAGTGAATTAAGTGCTCAAAGTGAAGAACTAGCAGCATCTGGTCAGGAAGTAGAAAGAGCTGCCGAACAGGTTGGTGGAGCTATTGAAAATGTTGCTTCTGGAGCTGAAGAACAATCGGCACAAATTTCTGAAATAAGTAAAAATGTTAGTCAGTTGATTAACCAAATTGAAACAACTCGCAAAAAATCTAAAGATATGGACCAATCTTCAGCTCAGGTTATTGAAAATGTTAAAATAGGAGCTGGTGTTAATAATGCAGTTCAAAAAGTGGATGGAACCGAAAATGTTGATAATATGATTTCTAAATTCAATGGTGAATAAATTAATTATTTATATAATTTATTCACCATTGTTAAAATAATACTTTAAAATCTTAACAACTTAAATCCCCGGTCAAATTTACCGGGTGATTTTTAGATTACTAGCTTTATTAAACAAGTAATTATATACTGTTATCTTCCAGTCTGGCAAAAAGAATATTATTTTCCAGATGTATATGCTGGAATAAATCTGCCTCTAAATCCTGAAGTAATTGATAGGTTAACTTAAATGAATTACAGGCATCTTCAGGTAGTCGATAATCATCAGTAATTTCTCTCAGTTCTTTGATAATATCTCCAGCTGTATCATGTTCAGCTTCCAGTTCCATAATTCCATTTAGAGTTTCTCTGTGGTCAGCATTTTCTTTTGCCTGAGAATATTCTTTAATTAAAGGAAAGATTTCCTCTTCCTCTTTGATTAAGTGCTCTTCCAGTTCCATTTTTAAGATATTAAAAAGTCGATGTATCTTTTTTAATACTTCACCGTGGTTTTTACGATGAGCCCGCAAAACTTTAGTTGTAAGTTCTGAAAGCCTTGGCAGTGTCTGCTGTAAAAAAGCGTGGTGATTATCTACAATATATTCAATTAACTGGGACTGCGATAAATTTTTGGGGTCCTCAATTTCTGAATAATAATCCTTTTTCTCAGAATAATTTTCATTTATTTCTTTGAGTATTGATTTTGCTTTTGCACTTTCATTTAAATCTTCTTTTACTGCCTCTTTTAACTTTCTATTCCCCCCACAGCAAAAGTCAATTTTATTTTTCTTAAAAATCTCTGCCGCTCCTGGAAATTCTGTCACTATATTCCCAACTGAATCATCTAATTTAAACATTTTTTACACCTCATATCGTATTTATATTTAACAAAATACTTTCTGGTCATTTATATTTAGTTTATTAATATTTTCAAATTTAATTATTGATTTCTGCCTCAGAAGTAAAACCACAGTAGCCAATCTGATCACTCTGAGCTTTAATTTCTTCCCATTTGCCCTCTTCAATTACATCTTTTGCTGTCGGATATAAAATGTTATTTTCTTTAAAAATATGGTCTCTTAAAGTCACAACTACATATTCTGTATACTCTTTAAGTTCTGTTCTAAACTTTTCAAAATCAATTTCTCCTGCCTTCTCGGCCAGTTCATTAATTTTTTCTTTATGTGGCCAGAGATCATCGTGCTCCATCCTCATAATTCTGGTTGGTCCTGTTACACCACTTTTATCTACTTCCGGGAAAAGTGTTTCTTCTTCTCTGGTGTGGTGTTTTTCTGTATCCAATAATTTTGCACTCAATTCTTTTAATTCCTTAAAAACAGGATTGTCAGCTTCATAAAATTCTAAATCCTGAATTTCTGAATTTACTTCATCCAGTCGATCCAGTATTTTTAATATTTCTTCATGCTCAGCTATTAAGGTACTCAACGGATGTCCTACGGGTACATTAGTTTTCAGTTTTTCCAATTCCTCGGCCATTGCTTCAATGTGAGCAGTACATAAATGTCTGAGTTCTGTTTCTTCCAGACCATCATTTATTACAGGACAGTACTATGACATATATCACAAGTTTTTAGATAAAAAAAGACCTGCCCCAGAATGCAGACAGATCTTTTTAATATATTATCAACAGCATTACAGCTGTTATTTTACATTTTTATCCAGGTACCGGGTACCTAGAAATATCTTACTCACCAGCCATGATAGCTGTAACATCCTCTTTAACATCACCGGTTGGCTTAATATCAAACTTATCTACTAATACATTAAGCACATTTTCGGAAACAAATGCCGGCAGTGTGGGTCCAAGACGAATTCCCTTGACCCCGAGAGATAGGAGTGCAAGTAATACTGCTACAGCTTTCTGCTCATACCAGGCAATATCATAAGAGATTGGCAGATCATTAATATCATCTACACCCATAGCTTCTTTTAACTGTAAAGCAATATAAGCTAAGGAATAAGAGTCATTACACTGACCTGCATCTAATACTCTTGGGATTCCACCAATATCTCCCAGGTCAAGCTTGTTATAGCGATACTTAGCACAACCAGCTGTTAGAATTACTGCATCTTCTGGTAATTCTTTAGCTACATCTGTAAAGTACTCTCTATTTTTAAAGCGTCCATCACAACCACCCATTACTACAAAGCGGCCGATATCTCCATTTTCTACAGCTTCAATTACTTTATCAGCAACACTCATAACTGTATTACGAGCATAACCACCAGGGATTGTACCTTCTTCTATTTGAACTGGAGAATCACAGGTTTTAGCCAATTCAATAATTTCGGAGAAGTCTTTGCTTTCCCCTTCGTTACGATCGGAAATATGTGTAACTTCTGGATATCCTGCCATACCTGTTGTAAAGATTCGATCTTTATAGGAATCTTTAACAGGAGTAATACAGTTTGTTGTCATTAAAATTGGACCATTAAATGACTCAAACTCTTCATCCTGGTGCCACCATGAGTTACCATAGTTACCAACAAAGTGATCATACTTTTTAAAAGCCGGATAGGAATTAGCAGGTAACATTTCACTGTGAGTATAAACATCTACTCCAGTACCTTCTGTCTGTTCAAGTAGTTCTTCCATATCTTTTAAGTCATGACCACTGATTAAAATACCAGGATTATCACTTACACCGATATTTACATCAGTTGGCTCTGGGTGACCATAAGTAGAAGTATTAGCTTCATCTAGAAGAGCCATTGTTTCTACTGCCATCTCACCGGTTTCCATAACCAGACCTACCAGATCATCAACACTTAAATTATCATCTGTAGTAGCAGCCAGACACTTTTGAGTAAATCTATCAATTTCTTCTTTGTGCTTACCTAAAACTCTAGCATGGTCACCGTAAGCTGCAATACCTTTAAGTCCATATGTAGCAAGTTCACGTAAAGATCTTACATCAACATCTTCAGTTTCAAGAACACCAACATCTGTACCTTTATCATAATAGTCACTTACATCATCACTATACCAGGCTGCATGTTCAGGTAGATCTCCACTGAATTCTTCACCGTGATTTTCTTCATATACTTTTTCGAATTTAGCCTGAACTTCATCTCTAAGTTCAAAAGCTTCTTCAATTAAATCTTCAAATCTTTCAGAATCAAAGTTAGCATTAGTAATTGTAGCAAATAAACCTTCCATAATGAATGGAGCAGTTTTATCGGAAAGATCAAGACCTTCTTCTTTGGCTTTTTCTGCATAAACAGAAATTCCTTTAAGTACAAATACTAATAAATCCTGTAAGTTTGCAACATCTGCATCTTTACCACAGACACCCCGTACTGTACAGCCTTCATTTTTTGCTGTTTCCTGACACTGATAACAAAACATGGACATAATTATTCCTCCTTTAGAAATAAGTAGCTGCTGCAGATTTTATTTGTTTATTAACTGCAGTTTAAATTAAATTTTAAAGTATAAGTTCTTCACTCAATTATTATTATATAACAATTTAACTTTTCTTCTATGATTTATATCACATAAGAAATCAAAAAAACACCTGCAGTCAGAATTGCTTTAGCTTACACTTACAATTATATATCCAACTGAGACTTAACATTTAACCGTCTCCATTGCAGAAACAGACAAGTTCAGCAAAACATAACATTATCATGCAAAATCTATTATAAACTCCGACTACAGGTGTTGTTGAAATATATTTAATTAATTTTATTTACAATTCTTAGTAATCCTCCAGGTGATACCATTCGGCATCTTCCAGCCAGGTATTAGGACGATCTACCATTTCAGTAATATTATCCATTATCTTTTCATGCTTTTTTTCCTCTTGTGCCAGGCGATTAAAAGTCTTTTTAACTACTTCTGAATCTGATTCTTCAGCTTTTTCTGTATAAAATTCATAACTCTTTCTTTCTAAATCAATAGCCTTTTTGTAAACATCTACCTGCTCTTCAGGCATAATATCATCACCAGTAGGCATGTTATCAGCAATTTTATCAAATGCTTCTTTAGCTTTAGGTAAAATTCCAGACTCTACTTCACCAACCTCTTTATTTTCTTTTAACTGGCGTACAATATTTTCATGTTTTTTCTCTTCCTCAGCTAACTCCAAAAATACGCTCTTTAACTCTTCATGACTGGTATTAGCAGCACAATCTTTGTAAAATTTCTGGTTTTCGATTTCAAAATCAATTGCAAAATCATAAATATTCATTATAACAGCCTCCTTAAATTTTGATGTCAACATAATTTTCAGATTCATAATTATTTCATATTTACTTATTTAATAAATAATTTTACTTAAACTCATCAATTAAATGTTTTAAATCTTCCACCTTTACCTCACGATCAACTAAGGCCTTATCCTTTAAATAAGGTATTCTATCCCTAAAGGTAGGTTTTTCTTCTCTGTAAATGATTCCAATAGGAATTTCATCTCCAAATTCTTGAGCCACCTTCACTGCTGCTTCGTAATCAGTTGGATCATGGTCCTCTAATTTATAGACCCGCTTATTGTACCACTGATAGGTATTAATTTTATTAAAAGACACACAGGGCTGAAAGATATCAATCAACGCATACCCCTTATGTTTTTTAGCTTCTCTTATCATTTCTTTAAGATGGTCGCGGTCTCCAACAGTACTTCTAGCCACAAAACTTGCCTTCATCCCAACTGCAAAACGAACAGGATTAAGCGGTTCCGCATTTACTCCATGAGTCTGAACTGGGGTTCTGAGCTCTTCCACACTTGTTGGTGAAGCCTGACCTTTAGTTAAACCATAAATCTGATTATCATGAACCAGGTGAATAATATCAGGATTACGTCTTATGTTATGCAGAATATGGTTTCCACCTTCACCATAACTGCAGCCATCTCCAGATTCAACAATTACTGTCATTTCCGGATTGGCAACCCGCATTCCAATCGCAGGTGGTAGAGAACGTCCATGCAGTCCATTAAAACCATTAACTTTAATATAATGAGGCATCTTTGCTGCCTGTCCAATTCCAGTATACATTGTAACTTCCTCTGGCTTTAAATCCATGTCAGCTAAAGCATCTGCTAAAGCTGTTCTTAAAGGAAAGTTACCACAACCTGGGCACCAGGCAGTTTCTCGATCAGCTTGATAAAGATTTTTATCTACCATTATTTACTCACCTCTTCTTTAAATCTTCTATAGATTTCTCGGCCAGAAAATGGTCGGCCATCATCTTTTAAGATATTAAAATCTGCTTTGATTCCTGCTGCACTTCTAACTAATCTATCAAATTGTGCACCAGCATTATTTTCTACAAATACCAGTTTAGCATCCTTCTCTGCTATTTCTTCTAAAGTTTTAGTTGGCAGCGGCCAGACATCATTAAACGCCAGCTGTCCAACTTCATATTCATCAGAGAGTATCTCTCTAGCTTCTCTGAGTGGGCCAGCAGTTGAACCCCAGCCTACTAAGATATAATCAGGTGCTTCAGGACCGGTATAATCTGGCTCCAGCAGATCTTCTGACTTTAATTTTTCCATTTTTTTATTTCTTTTGGCAACCATCTTATTTCTGGTTTCTGCATCCTCAACAATATGAGCATATTCATCATGTTCATCACTATCCAGGAGTACAATGTTATCTTTAAGCTGTCCTGGATAAGCTCGAGGAGAAATTCCGTTTTCAGTATACTTGTAACGTTTATACTCTCCCTCTACTTCTGCAGGATCAACTAAATGTCTTTCGATTTTCATTTCAGATGTATCTATTTCTTTGATAGTCTTTGAGCCATCACCCATAAATTGATCGGAAAGAATAATAACCGGAATCTGATATTTATCAGCCAGATTAAAAGCTCTAAATGTCTGATAAACAGCATCTTCCTGGTCTTTAGGAGCTAAAACCATCAGCGGGAACTCATCCTGAGCAATATTAACTGCAAATAATAAATCTCCCTGACCGGTTCTAGTCGGTAAACCTGTAGCAGGTCCTGGACGCTGCACATCCGCGATTACGATCGGTGTTTCTGTAATCCCGGCCAGGCCAACTCCCTCAGCCATTAAAGCAAGTCCACCACCTGAGGTACCAGTCATCGATCTCATACCGGCATAAGAACCACCAAGTGCCATATTAATAGAAGCAATCTCATCTTCAGACTGTTCTACTACTATGCCCAATTCTTCCTGTTTACCGGCAACATAATGTAAAATTCCTGTAGAAGGTGACATTGGGTAGGCAGTATAATAACTCAAACCTGCCAGTAAAGCCCCTAACCCAACAGCACTATTACCGTCAATCACCATATTCTCTTCTTTTTTACCGAGGTCTTTAAGATTATATGATTGTTCTACTGCTTCAAAACCTTTTTTTAATAAATCTAAGTTATCATTAACTACTGCTTCTTTTTTAGCAAAATGTTCTTTAACAGCTTCTTCAGCCTGATCTGTAGGCAGGCCCATAATCTTGAAAGCAGCACCAACGAAGACTGTATTAACTGCACGGGGGTTAACCTCTTTAGCTATTCCGGTTGCATTAAGGTATACCATCTCATCTTTATCAGATTCAACCTCAGATAAGATGGTTCCATCCTCATTCATTTCGGGACGATGAATTTCCACACTTTCTTCATTTAAAGCTAATAATAAATCTATGCCTTCATCAGGACCTTCAAGCTTCTGGTCACTTATTCTAATCTGCATAAAGTTATGTCCACCTCTTACCCGAGACATATAATCTTTAGTGCTGAATAAGTAATAACCGTGGCGGGAAAAAGTTTTAGTCAGCATTGCTTCTACTGTTTTTAAACCCTGTCCTGCCTCTCCAGCAATTACAATATTAAAATCCAATCTTATTACCTCCTTTTCCAGTTTTAAAAATTTCCTTTAATTTTCGCATAAATAGAGTATTTCTCTTTCTAATATATATTATTCAAGAGACAGCTGGTAAATCCTGCTTCAGAATGGAAATATTTTGGCCTGATTAGCTAAAGATTTAGATTACTCTAATAGTAATAATGATTATCATTGTTGGAATAAAAAGGCTCCCAGCTAAATATATTTTAACTGAAAGCCATCTGAATTTTCTCGTATTATTTTTTAAAATTAATATAAACTTTTGTTTAATTATTTATTCACTTCAATATATTATTAAAGCTCAAAATCAGGTGGGCATTCTTTACTAATTCCAAAGTAATAATCAATTGCTTTGATTATTCTCTCCACTGCTCTCCCATCCCCATAGGGATTAACTGCTGCAGCCCGTCTTTGATATTCTTCTGCATCTGTTAATAATTTTAAACTTTCTTTAAAAATTGCCTCTGCACTTGTTCCAACTTTGAGTACTGTACCTGCTTCAACAGCCTCTGGTCTTTCGGTTGTATCTCTTAAAACCAACACAGGTTTTCCCAGAGAGGGAGCTTCTTCCTGAATTCCACCCGAATCAGTTAAGACCAGATCAGCTCTGGCCATTAAATTTGCAAAGGGCAGATAATCAAGAGGTTCAATTAAATGAATTTGTTGGTTCCCGGCCAGCATTTTTTTGCTTAATTCCCTGATCACAGGATTTAAATGAACGGGAAAAACAACTTCTAAATTTTTAATCTTTTCAGTCAGCTGCTGAACTGCCTTAAAAATATTTTTCATCGGCTCACCTAGATTTTCTCGGCGGTGAGCGGTCAGCAAAATAACTTTTTTATTCTCAAAGTCTAGATTTTTTAGCAGTTCATTTTCAAATTTATAATCCTGATCAACTACAGAAAGCAGAGCATCAATAACTGTATTCCCAGTCACAAATATTTTTTCAGCAGCTTTATTTTCCAGCAAAAGATTTTCTCTGGCTCTTTTTGTAGGGGCGAAATTTAAATCAGCCAGTACACCTGTCAGCTGTCTATTCATTTCTTCGGGAAAAGGTGAATATTTATTGTGAGTTCTCAATCCTGCCTCCACATGGGCTATCTCTATCTGATGATAAAAAGAGGTCAGAGCTCCAATAAAGGTAGAAGAAGTATCACCATGAACCAGTAGAAGTTCAGGCTTTTCTTCTGCCAGAATCCCATCCAATTTAGTGATTATTCTGGCTGACAGACCACTTAAAGACTGTCTGTCTTTCATAATGTCCAGGTCATAATCAGCCTTAAACTGAAAAAGTTCCATAACCTGATCCAGCATTTCTCTATGCTGAGCTGTCACTGTAATAATCAGCTTATAATTTTCATTTTTCTGCAGAGCTTTTAATAAAGGTGCCATTTTAATAGCTTCCGGTCTGGTGCCAAAAACAGCCATAATTTTTTTCTGCATCTTTTTCCTCCTAATAGCCCATATCTTTTAAAAGCCTGGCCAGTACAGCTAATCTTTCTCCAATTAACTCATCATCATTGTGTAAAGCCTGATCAAATAATTTTATATCTTCTTTTAAATTCTCATTATCTTCTGCAACTGCTACAGTCATTGCATCTCCCTGGAGTCCAATCCGATCTAATTGAGGATTTTCCTGATCATATAGATTATCATAACGATAGGCCTCTTTAAAATGTTTGGAGGTTCCGGCTACCAAAATTGCCAGATCAAGTACCCGATGTAAAGGAAGTTCTTCTGACTGCCGTGACCATTTGTTACCAGTGTGGCGCCAGACCTTAGCTGAAATATCTACTTTACCTCGGTCATTCCACTGAGCTAAACCTAAAGAAAGCCCCTTTGCATCTGAGTCATAAGCATTTCTGCCGTCAACATTTTCATAATTCTCACAGACAATTACCGGTTTATGTTTTAATTTTGTTGGTATTTTCATTTTTCATCTCCATAATTTTTACTAGTTTAGTAAACTACTAAATTACTAGTTAAGTATAATCCTAATTTTTATTATTGTCAATAGTCTTCAAAAAACAAAATATCCTTCAGACAATCTGTAATACAGTAAGGTTAAATTTTGTTGATAGAGGAAATTATGAAACTATAAATATTATCCACAACAAACCATTAGGTATAATTTCCTGGCTAATAAAAAACTGCAATCATTTAGACTGCAGGTAACAAATCTTATTTAATTTAAAACTTCCGGCTGCTTCCAGGACTTTCCACTAAATATTTCCAGTATTTTTTAGGCATAAACTGCCGCTGAGTTCTGGGATTGCTGCGATTTTTGATGCTGACTGCCGAAAAGAAAGCCTGCCAGAGCTGCTGTACATCTTTTTCTTTTAATGAAAATTCTGGCTCAAATTCCTTTGCTAAATCAATTATAAGCCATTCTTTTTCCGCTGCTGAAAAAATAACTGCTTCTTCTCTTTTTTTATCATGGATTATCCAGTCCATTGTTGAAAATCTATTTTTAAAATGAGGTGCCAGTAAGACTAAAGTCTTATAATCTGGTTCAACAGCTGCATAATACTTACCCCCTGCTGCTTCCTGCAGCCGAATTAAACCTTTAAGTCGGTGGCTTTCGTGTCTAACTTTATGTGCCAGATCCTGAACCTGGCGCACATAATCTTTTGTTAATAACTCCTCAACTTTTTTCCCCACTTTAAAACCGGTAAATAAATAACGAAAAATATAGAGTTCCATTTTTTCTGCTTCAGATAAATAGGCATGAAAAATATTATTTAAGGCCTGAGCTGAAATATGCTCTTTAATCTGACTGCTGAAAAATTGAGCTTTTTCGTTCTCCGTTTTCACTTCTACTCTCTGATAAAAAAGGTCATCTCTAAATTTAGATTTTGATATAATTTTTGCCGGCATCTCCCTCTGCTTAAAGGACCGAAATAAAGCAGTTAATAAACCCTGATAGCTTCCATCATAGATATATACTTTTTTATTTTCGGTGTTCTTCATAATTATCAAACCTCTTTAAATTAAGTTATCTTATTTTGCTTTTTCTAAATTCCAGTCCTTACTGCTTTCATTACTGCCGGGACTGGATCCAAATAAAGAAAGCTGCTGGCTTTCATTTTCTGCCAGTCGGTCATAAATCACACTGCTTTCAAAGGGGACTGCAGCTGCATATTTACCATCACAGGTAATAAAAAAATTGGCTCTTTTTAAAACAATCCGCATCTTTTTTAGATTATAGTGGGTTAATCTTTTTTCTTTTCTGGCCTTAACTATTTTTGCCGCTGAACGCGGTCCAATCCCGGGCACCCTAAGCAGCATCTCATAATCTGCAGTATTAACCTCTACCGGAAATTTATCTAAATTATTGAGAGCCCAGTCAGCTTTAGGATCAATCTTTAAATCAAAATTTTCTCTACCCGGAGTTAATAATTCACCTGCTTTAAAACCATAAAAACGCAAAAGCCAGTCTGCCTGATAGAGGCGGTGTTCTCTTTTTAGTGGCGGCCCTGGTATAGTTGGTAAAAGTGAAGAATTGTTGACAGGTAAATAAGCAGAATAATAAACCCTTTTTAAATTGAAATGATCGTATAATCCTTCTGAGAGAGAAATAATCTGTCTATCTGATTCCGGACTGGCTCCCACAATTAGCTGAGTTGACTGACCTGCTGGTACAAATTTATCTTTAACTTTATATTTTTTCCGCTCAACGATATTATTTTCTATTCCAACCCCAATTCCCTTCATCGGAGCCAAAATGCCTGCTTTTTTCTTCTGGGGAGCAAGTTTTTCCAGACTGCTCTCACTGGGAAGCTCTATATTAACACTCATCCGATCTGCCAGCATACCTGCCTGATAAATCAATTTGAAATCAGCACCGGGAATTGCCTTTAAATGAATATAGCCCTGATAATTATATTTATTTCTCAGCAGCTGTACTGTTTTTAAAAGCTGTTCCATAGTCCAGTCCGGATCTCTACTAACTGCAGAACTCAAAAAAAGTCCTTCAATATAATTACGCTTATAAAAATCTACAGTCAGCTGGGCCACCTCTTCTGGAGTAAAAGAAGCACGCGGACGATCATTGCTGACTCGATTAACACAGTACTGACAGTCATAAATACAGTAATTTGTAAAAAGGATTTTAAGCAGAGAAACACAGCGGCCATCATCAGTCCAGCTGTGACAGATACCTGCTGCTTTAGTATTTCCCAGACTTGAGCTGTCTCCACCACGCCCGCTGCTGCCGCTGGAGGAACAGGAAACATCATATTTAGCTGCATCACTTAAAATTTCAAGCTTTTTTTGAAGTTCCATTACACTCACTTTCCTTCGCATCAATTATCAACATGTTTCTCGCTCACCGCGTTTCTCCATGCATTATTTTCTTTTTCAATTATATTACACTACATTTGAATAATGAATTCACAATTTCAAAATCTATCACTAGCAGGGAATTAGTTTTTTGCTGTTTTAAATATCTTAGCCTAATAATTAAAGGTATCAATAGTAATGATTCAATCGAAATAGTATAGTTTTGTTATTTTAAGGTATTAAGCTTCTCAATGTTCGACTGAAAGGAGTTAGAGAAGCTCCTTAAAATAACAAAACTATACGTTAAATGAAGATTGTATTACTATTGATACCTTTAATTATATTATACTACATCAAAACAAATATTTCAAACAAATGTTTGTAGATCGGTTAAAAAATACCGCCCACTAAAAAGTCATTTAGCAGACGGTGATTTATAATTTAACTTATGCAAGTTTTACTTCAATACAACAGCAGCTTCTGGACCATTTACTCTAAAAGTAAATGTCTCAAGGAAGAATAATTCTACCTCATCATCTTTTCTATTTTCGAATCCAAGTGAAATATCCTGACCAACTGTTAACTCAAAGTCTCCCCCGCGTTCGGAGATTAAAAGACCTCTGTTGCCGAGATCCGGTACTAAAACAGTACCACTTTCAACCATTTCTTCAACCTTACGCTTCAGTGGATAACCTTTATCATCTAATTCATAGAGTAAGGAATAAAGTTCTGGTCCTAATAGTAAACGCCTGGGGCCGCCAACACTATTTTCCTCAAATAGAGTTAGAGCCTTAAGCAGACCAGAAATTAGCTCTTTTTCTCCAGCGGAGACACTAACTTCTTCGTATTCAGATGCTTCTACAATACCTTCAATATTAACTTTATCAAGGCCGTAAAATACAGCTTTATTTTCTGCTTTGGCAAGTTTAGAAGCAGCCTCAATTAAGTTATCTGTGTCAACATCTTCTGCTCCTCGAGCCAGAGCATCAATTTCGCTGAGCTTCATTGTAAATGGAACCTTTAATTCTACTAACGGAAGAACTTCTCTGGTAGAATAACTTACTCCTTCAACATCTTCAATTCCTACAGGACTAAAACGACCTGTATTTACTGAAGATAATTCTAAACCTTTAGGGCCCAAAAAATCCACCTCTTTTCGAGCCTTCAATTTCTGTCCCAGTACATCAGCTGCCTCTTTATCTAAAAAATCCCAGGCTTCTGCTGCAAATGGTGCTAATGAGCGTTTTAAAATATCCATTTATTCTCCTCCTCTCATATTACCTAAACCAAGTGTTTTACTGGAAGCAGGAGCTTCTTTTTCTCCTCCTTCTTCACCTTCACCCTCTTCTTCTATTTCAGTTATTTTTGCATTTTGAAAAAGGAAAGTTCTTAACATTTCATCCCAGACAGGATTATTACGGCGCAGCCATTCTAATCCCATACAGGCATGTTCAATTTCTTCATCACGATTATGTTCCACAATTGCCTGTACATCAGGATCATCAGTTGCTGCAGCACGCTGATTATACCAGTCGATCGCCTCTAACTCCTCAATTACACTCTTGATAATACGATGATAATCAATTGCTTCTTCCGTTAATTTTTCTTCTGGTTCATGATATTCACCCATAAATCTGACCTCCCTTTAATTTTAAATACTAAATCAAAAATTAGAAATTGATAGTCATTCTCAAAGAATATTATACAATTTTACCTTATAAAAGTCAAATTTTAACTTTGTCGAAAAATGCTGATTAAGCCTGTCAAAACAGAGTTTGTAATTTTAAATTAAGCTTTTAATCCAATTCTAATTAAGCATGAATCGCACCATCTTTAAGATCCAGAGCAGCTTCGTAAATCACTTCCGCAGTTGTCGGATGAGCATGAATTGTTTCTCTTAAATTTTCTGCAGTTAAACCAAGATTTACCGCCAGAGTAAGTTCTGCAATTAAATCACTGGATTCAATTCCAATCAGAGCCGCTCCAATAATTCTGTCGCTCTTTTTCTCAGAAATTATTTTAACCATACCTTCCCTTTCTCCCACGGCCATTACTTTACCACTGGCTGCAAAAGGGAAAGTCCCAATCCTATAATCTATACCTTCTGCCTCTGCCTCAGACTCTGTTAAACCTACTGTCCCAATTTCCGGGGAAGTAAAAATTGCTCCCGGCACAGCCTGATAATTCATTTCTTTATCCATTCCCATAATATTTTCTACTGCAATAATTCCCTGATGTGAGGCTACATGTGCTAAGAGAATTTTATCTGTTACATCACCGACTGCATAAATTCCCTCAGTGCTGGTCTGCATCTTTTTGTTAACCTGAACTGCCTTTCTGCTTGCTGAAATTTCTATTCCTGCATTTTCCAGTTTCAGCCCCTCAATATAGGGTTTGCGGCCAACTGCCATCAGCACTTTTTCTGTCCGGGCAGACTTTTCCTTCTCTTTCTGCTGATATATAACCTCATAACCACTGTCAGTTTTTTTAATTTCTTTTACTTCTGAAGAAGTTTTAACACTAATCCGGCGGCGTCTGGCAGAGCGGTTAAGTTCTGCAGCAATATCTGCATCAACTCCAGTTACAAGCTGCTCTAAATATTCAATGACAGTTACCTCAACTCCAAAGCTGCGGAAGATAAAGGCAAATTCCATACCTATAATTCCTCCCCCCACAATTACCAGCGATTCCGGTAACTGCTCTAAATCCAGAGCCGATCTGCTGTCTAAAATACCATCAAGATCAGCTCCAGGAATGGGAAGTGAAGCTGTCTGAGAACCGGTAGCAATTATCATGTTTTCTGCTTCAATTTCCACAGTTTCAGTTTCTTTTTCTATCTTCAGGCGCTTTTGACTAATAAATGAAGCCTTCCCCTTCACGCGTTCAACATTATTCTCTGCCAGCAGGTGCTCGATTCCCCGGACCAGGCGGCTTACTATTTTATCTTTTCTTTTAACTACTGCCGGAAAGTCCACCTCAGCTTTTTCTACTTTTATTCCAAAATCTTTTGCATTCTGAATCTCAGCAAAAACTTCGGCTGAACGAACAAAAGCCTTTGTTGGAATACAGCCCCAGTTTAAACAGGTACCTCCCAGCGCTTCCTTTTCAATTAAAACTGTGTCTGCTCCAAGCTGGCCGGCTCTTAAGGCTGCTACATAACCCCCGGGGCCGCTCCCAATGATTGCAATTTTATATTTTTTATCTGCCATTTTTTCAACTCCTAAAGTAAATAATTTATCAGATTCAGCAATCTACTAATAATTAAAAGAAAATAATTTTAAAAATTAATCTTCCTGATAAATATAATCTCTGGTCAGAGGCAGCTCGGTATTTTTCCCTTTTGAGAAAAGAACTTGATGAACTGAAGTTGAGGCATATCTAAATGTAAAAACAACCCCCATTAAAAATGTTCTCCACATTCTATAAAAATGATCATCAAATTTTTCTTTAACCTGATCACTGACTTTTTCATAATTATCGAGCCATCTTTCTGCTGTTAAAGAATAATGATAGCCTATATCTTCAGCATCTAAAAGATGGAAATTATTTTCCGGCAGCTCCCAGACTATTTCTCTAAGTGATGGAATATAGCCCCAGGGGAAGATATATTTCTGCAGCCAGGGATGGGCCGGCTGTTCTTTTAAATGAGTTATTGAATGAAGCAGAGAAAGTCCTTTATTCTTTAATAATTTATCAACTGACTCAAAATAAACCGGAATATTTTCTTTCCCAACATGTTCAAACATCCCCACACTTACTATTTTATCAAATTGTTCATCTTCCTCCGCTAAATCTCTATAATCCTGTCTTCTAATTTCTATTTTATCAGCCAGGTCTGACTCAGCAGCTCTTCTTTTGGCCTCAATCTCCTGTTCCTTACTTAAGGTTATTCCCATGACATCTACTCCATATTTTTCTGCTGCTCTTAAAGTAAGTGAACCCCAGCCGCAGCCAATATCAAGCAGTCTTTCTCCTTCTTTTAAATTTAATTTTTTTAAAATATGATCAATTTTCTGCAGCTGTGCAGCTTTTAGATCATCATCTTCATTCTTAAAATAGGCACAGGAGTAGGTCATTGTCTCATCCTGCCAGAGTTTAAAGAAGTCATTTCCAATATCGTAATGCTCTCTGACTCCTTTTTCCTCTTCAGCCGGAGACTCTGAAGTCTGGAAGTCTAGAACCTGATCAATTTTGTACTTTTCAACTTCTTCCTTGAGCTCAAAAACATTCTCACCAGCTGTCTCAATTAGCTTTTTAATACTTCCCTCAAAGTTAATTTTTCCGTCCATATACGCTTCACCCATTTTGACCTGCGGACTTTTTCTGATTTCATTAAGACTTAATTTTTCCTCAAAAATAATCTTAAAAGCGGGCTCCTGCTGCAGCTGCTGATTAAAAACTTTAGTTTCGCCATCCCAATATTCAATTTCAAATTTCTGACCGTCAATTCTTTTAAATACAGCATCCAAAATTTTCTTTGTGAGCATTATTAAAACCTCCTGATTTGTTATTCTAACTTTTAATAATTATTTCTTGTTACATTAAATATTTATACAGTCTAAATATTTTTTCTAATCTTAGTTTATAATTTTTAAGCTTCTAATTCAAGCCTCTAATTCAAAAATTTATATCTCAATTTCCAAATCTTTGCCATAATTATAGCCCAGATCATAAAGTTCCTGGCTGTATCTGGTATTTAAAATATTATATTTCCCAATTCCGGTTGGCTCAATATAAATATCTGCTTTTTCTCTGAGCTCCATTGCTTTAGCAAGTGTTTTTAGCTGAAAAGTTCTAACAGCAATATCAGTAATGCTTTCTATTTTCTCTTCTAAATTTACCGGCATCACATTAACAGCAATAATTTTATCACATTTATTGAGCAGAGGGGTAACCGGTAGATTTTCAAATAAACCACCATCAACATAAAGATCTCCATTAATCTCAACTGGAGAAAAAAGAACCGGGATTGAAGAAGAAGCCTGGATAATTTTTATTAAATCTCCCTTACTAAAATACTCCATCCTTGCTTTTTCTATATTTGCTGCTCCCACATAAAATGGTATCTTTAATTCTGCAAAAGTTTTAACCCCAAGGGATTTTTCTAAGTTTTCTGTCATATTATCTAGAGTAAAAATCCCTCGATCTGGAAAGCGCAGTTTGGCAAAATCAAAAAAGTCGCTCTCGTTAATTAATTCCATAACTTCTGCCGGCTTTTTACCGGCTGCAATAAAAGAACCCACTATTGCCCCAGCACTGACACCGGCCAGAACATCTGCTTCAATCCCCTTTTCTGCCAGAGCTTTTAGAACCCCCAGATGGGCAAAACCCTTAACTCCTCCCCCGGATAAAGCAATTCCTATTTTTACTGTCATAAAACCATCCTTCCTTATTTGAAATTTCAAAAACAGTCAAAACTAAAATAACTTTTTAATATCTTCCCTCACATATTCGATATCCGAAACTAAATCAGTAAAAATCTCCATAATGTTTTCCAACACCTGATAAAGTTCTGGATCAGCAATTTTTCGATTATCTCTTGGCTGTTCTATCTTTATTTCTCTTTTTATTCCTTTAGCTTCGGCTGCCAGAATATAGATTCTATCTGCAAGCAGCAGTGCCTCCTCGGGATCATGGGTAATCAGGAAAATAGTAATCCCGGTTTCTGCCTGAATGACACTGATTAGTTTTCTCAAATTAACTCTCGTTTTCATATCCAGTGATTTAAATGGTTCATCTAAAAAGACAAGATCCGGTTTTACTGCAAAAGCCCTTATTAATTCTAAACGCTGCTGCATCCCACCAGATAGTTCATCTGGATAAGCATCCTTAAACTGAGCCAGTCCGGATAACTCAAAAAGTATATTTCTAAGCTCAGCATTTTTTTCCAGACCGTAATTTTTTTGCACAAAAACAAGATTTTCAGCAGCTGTTTTCCAGGGTAAAAGTCTGGGTGATTGAAACACATAAGCAAAACGGGGATTGTTATTTTTTATTATCTGTCCCGAATCTGCTTTTTCCAGACCGGCAGCTATCCGAAAAAGTGTTGTTTTCCCACTTCCTGAAGGTCCCAGCAGGCAGCAGATTTCTCCTTCATTGATCTCAAGATTCAAATCCTGAAGTACCTTTAAGTTTTGAAATGATTTATTAATATTTTTAAGTTCTAAAATTTTATTTACTTCAGTCATTTTTCCACCTGCTGACATGCTCTTTTAGTTTTTCTAAAAGATAATATTCTACAAACAGCATAAATAAAATTAAAATTATAGTCCAGGCAAAAAGTCGATCAGTTGCCAGCATAGAATTTGCCCTGCTCAACTGATAGCCAATTCCACTTGAGGAAGCAATAAACTCGGCAAAAACCGATGACTTCCAGGCAAAAGCAAAAGCCACACTCAAAGCAGATACCAGAGCAGGAAGTAAGGAAGGTAAATAAATTTCCTTTAAAATTCTAAAACGGGGAGTAGAATAAGCCCGGGCCATCTCAATTAAATCAGTATTCATTTCTTCTAAACTCTGGTAGATATTGACGAAAATAACAGGCATTGAAACAATAAAAATTAAAAAAATTGGTGTTAAATCATCAGCCACTCCAAACCAGACCACTGCCAGTGAAACCCAGACTACTGGTGGTGTAGACTGAATAATTGTAATTAACGGTCGAAATGTACGCTGCAGCAGAGAAAATCGATGCAGCAGGAGAGCCAAAATTATTCCTGCTATTACAGCCAGCCCATAGGCAGTTACAGTTCTTCTTAAGGTGATCAAAAAACTTTCCATTAAAATACCGGAAACAGCAATTTCTTTTAAAGCCTGATAAGTTTCTCCAATCGAAGGCAGGATAAGGCTGTTAAGCCCAGCCGCACCCCTTTCCCAGATTAGAAAAATGACAATTAGTAAAATCCAGAATGGTTTAGTAATAAAATTCTTCATCGGGCAGATTTCCACCTATTAATTCTGGATACATTTCTAAGATTTCTCCAAAATAAAGCTCAATTAAGTCTCGAGTTTCTGCATCAGAATAAATATTTAAATTAACCCGGCTAAATGACTTTTTTAAGAGCGGTGCCGGCATATTAAAATGTCTCGAGGCAAGCTCAGCTGCTGCTGTGGGATTATTATTAATCCATTCAACTCCCTGTTTGTAATAACCGTTAATAATATCTGTAAACTGAGGATATTCTTCAGTGAATTTGCCACTTGCAAAAAGTGCTACAAAGGGAATCCGGTCATCACCATGAATCTCCGCCCATTCTTTTTGAATGTCCATTGACAGCTCAGCATTTTTTCCTCTGGCCAGACTAACAGCAGCCAGTGGTTCCGGTAAAATAATTGCATCAAATTCCCCGGCCATAAATGACTTAGCCGCACCAGGTAGAGGTCTATAAACTAAGTTTAAATCTTCTTCTGGATTCAGGCCATTTTCTGAAGCTAAGTAGCGAGCTAAAAAGTCAAGTGGTCCACCCTGCAGGGGTAAAACCAGATCTTTTCCTTTTAAATCCCGCCAGCTATCTGCCTGAAAACTATTTGTCAGCAGATAATCAATTCCCCAGGTGTTTACATTCAACATTTTAATATTTAGACCACGATTATAGGCATTAGCACCTACATTACTTCCTGTGACTAAAAAGTCAATATTATTCTGGCCGAGCAGAGAAATTCCCCGCTGATGATTTGGTGATAAATTAATATTCAAATCAATTGCAGCCGGAAGCTCTGCCTCTTCCTGCATCCAGAAAAATGGCAGTGCTGCCGGTATATTGGGTGTCTGCACCTTAACTTCCAGTGCTGCTGCCGGTAAAACCGCCATCAATACAAAACTCATAATCATAATTGCTGTTAATAATCTCTTTTTCTTTAACATAAATTATTCCTCCTCTATTTTTCACTTATGTTTGTTTGTGTTCGTTTATGTGCACGCACCGGGTACCTGTACATATTATGTTAATCGTTTAATAGTCCCTGAATAATTACTTCTGAGGCTTCTTCTTCATCAAGTCCGCGGGCCATTAGTGTCTGCAGCTGTGTACTGTCCACACTACCAATTGCTGCCTCATGCGTTACTTTTGCTTCTGGATGGCGGACATCTACAATTGGAATTGCCCGGGCAATAGCCTGATCTTTAATAATCTCAGTACAGTCAACATGGCCCATCGCTCCTGCAGCATCTGCAGTTAGCTCATTATAAATTTCAGCCTCTGCCTGATCTTTTAAAGCAATCTTGGAATCTAAAACACCTCTCGCCGACTCACCATTTAAATGAGCCGCCTCTCTAATTTTAACCAGATCATCTTTTTGACCGCTGATCCGGGCCAGCATTTCTACTGTTCCATGCTCGGCTATTTGTGCTTCATAATCAAAATCTATTTTTCCAACTCGACCTTTAAGCAGATCAAATTTGGTAACCAGTTTTCCGTGAGCTTCAACATTTATATCTGATTTGGCAGTTACTTCGACTCCACCACTATCACCGTGGAAGTGATGTTCTTTATAAATATAGCTGCCGCCTTCTTCAATATTGATCACTGCATCCATGATATGCTCAACTTTGACTGCGTTTGGAAAAACACAATCTGCTCTTACTTCTACCTGAGCATCTTTCTCAATTTCGACATTCATATCTATTATCTGTTTACCTTCCTCAGGTAAAACTCCAAAACACATATGCACCGGCTTTTTAATTTTATATCCTTCTCTGACAGTAACTTTAACTTTTACCTTATTAGCCTCTACTTTATCAGCTTCAACTTCCAGCCCTTCAACAGCATGCATCCCCAGTATTTTATCCCTTTCCAGAACCACATGTGCTGCTTCACTGTCAGAAAAGATATCTTCTCCGCCTGCATCCTTATAAGCATCAACCATCATTTGATAATCATTCATCAGCTGGCCACCTCTGTTTCACATTCTTCTTCTTTAACACAGGGACCACAAAAAGACTTAAAATATTCACTAATATCTGAAGGATCACCCTGACGAATGATTTCTCCTTCACAGATTAAGGCTGCACTATCTGCATATTTAAGCATTTCCTCTGAATGAGTAATCAATAAAATTCCACTTCCGGATTCCTTAAAATAGTTAATCATTTGAGCTATATTATTTAAAGCAACTACATCAACCCCGGAATCTGGCTCATCTAAAATAATTAGTTCTGGATGCATTAGAATTAAGGAAGCAAGCTCGATTCTTTTTCTTTCGCCGCCACTTAAACTTTTATCAACAAAGCGATTTAAATATTGATAGGGATTTATGGCTACCTTATTTAAAGCATCTTTCAATTTTTTCTCTGTAACTTCTTCCCCTCTGCTTTTAAGACCTAAAGCTAAAAACTCCCTCACTGTTACCCCCTGATAACGTGCCGGCTCCTGCCAGGCTAAAGTAATACCCTTTTTGGCCCTTTCGTTAATCGCGAGGTCATTGATTTTTTCACCCTTAAAAAACATTTCTCCTTTTTGAGGATGATAATTATTGATCCCCATCAAACTATAGGCCAGAGTTGATTTGCCGCAGCCATTGGGCCCGATCAAAGCAAATACCTCTCCTTTTTCTAAAGAAAATTCCATTCCCTTTAAAATTTCTGCATCTTCAATCTTTAGATGCAGGTCTTTAACTTCCAATAATTTAGACATTATATTCCTCCTAATTTGCCTTTTGCCTACCGTTTACCAAACCATTTTTTTCAAATTATAATTTATTTAACCGGAAGCTTAAATTGATGGTAAAAATTGGCCGCGTAAACGGCAGCTGCACATTATTCTCTACCCAGAAATTTATTAATCTGATCTGCATGCCTCCCGGGGATAATCAGATGATGATTACCAATAGCATCATTTAAGAAATAATCCGAACTCTGGGGTAAAGATACTTTAAGCTGAGTTCTGCAGGTATTGGGTGAGTCCAGATTCTCTATAATCTCACCTTCAGCTACAAAATACTGCTCCAGTCCGGCCCCACCAATTTTAAAGACTGTCACCGGGCCTGCTTCTAAAATCCCCTGTATTCCAACTCCAATACCTGTTTCAAAATGGGAGCGGATAATATACTCTTTGCTGAGATCGGTAGCTACTGTACAGTGGGCAAATAATATCTGATCATTATTTTTATCAATTGCTGCCGGATTAGCCATAAAAGGCATTTGTCCAGTCAGCTGATGAGCTAAAAACATGGTAAACGCAGCTGGAACATCACCTTCACAGCCTGCGACCAGACCTTCATTATTTAAAAGAGCCAGTGCCAGACAGCCGGTTGTATTAAGCTCCATTACAATGTCAAAACAGCGGATAGTCAGAGCATCCAGATCATTATTTACAATTACTTCCTTTAAGGCCAGATAGATTTTAGAAGCCTCTACCAGATCCCCTTCATTACTCTCTACAATTTTAGCAGCATTTTCTAAAAAATCAGCTGCAATACGCTTTGCTTTCCCGGAATCAATTTTTTCTAGAGCCTGATATACTTCCTCCAGTTCAATCTCCACAAATTCAGTTCCCCAGTGATGGGCTGCATGTTGATAATCTACCTGACTGCCGATTAACCAGTCTGAAGGCTGACCAATAATCCCGAGTCGAGCCTCAGCTATATTATCTCTAACCATTTTATATTCTGCCAGTTCTTCAATTTCATCCACCAGCTCTTCCATTTCCCCGTGCAGAATTTTTCCATCCAGTCCTTCCGCATTTAAAAAACTCAAAATTTCTAAGGCAGCAGGGAGAGAATTGTGCAGTTCAGTTGCTAAAAGATAAGCAGGTTGGGGTAGATATTCCACATTTTCTGCAAAAATACTTTCTGACCCCCCTGATTTAATAAAATTAATTGTCAGATCAAACTCATTAAAATCAGTATAAGGAATCTCATCAGCTGCAATTTCTTCCAGCTCAAAATTATCCGCCAAAATTTGATATTTATCTTCTAAAGTCTCATTTATTTTCTTTTGCTCGTGAATCTCAGATACAATAGACACTAATGCTATTTTCATTATTAAACCTCCAGCTATTATTTAAAATATTATTTTAACCACAATTAATTTATATTTCTCTACCTCTATTATATTTAATCTAAAAGCTATAAGCAAACAAAAGCAAAATTTTTATTGTATTGTGATATTTTTATCAACATTTAACAGGAAAAAGACCGCCAGTTAAGACGGCCCAAACATTTAGTTTGCTGGTTAAAACAATTAAATAGTTAATAAATTAGATATTTTCTGGTATTTTTTCTTGCCAATTCCTTTAACTCTAGTCAATTCTGATTTCTTTTTAAACTCACCATTTTTTTCTCTAAAGGCTGCTATCCTTTTCGCATAAGCATTTCCAATTCCAGGAAGTTCAGCCAGTTTAGATACTGAAGCCTGATTAATATTTACTAAATCTTTCTTTTTACTTTTAACTTTTTTACTCTGCTTATTACTTTTTTCTTTAGCATCTGATTTGTTAGAGTCAGGTTTATAAATCTTAATCTTTACTGCTGATTGAACTTCCTGCTGCAGCAGATTCTCTTCTTCAGCAGTCAATTTATAATAGAGCTCAGAATATTCCTTGGCCGAATGATGCCAGCTGTAATCTAAATTCATAACTCGATTGACCAGCTTATTCCAGACTCCCTTCTGACCATAAAAAGAAATTGCTCTCTCAATTGTATGCAGCATATCATGAGCATTATAATCACTGAAGCTGAAACCTGTACCTTCACCGGTCTCTTCATTATATGGAACTACAGTATCATTTAAGCCTCCGGTTTCTCTAACTATAGGAATAGTTCCATAGCGAAAACTAATCAGCTGACTTAAACCACAGGGCTCAAATCGGGAAGGCATTAAGAACATATCAACACCTGCATAAATTTGATCTGCAAGCTGAGCATCATATTTAATATTAACCGACAGATCATCCGGATATTGATGCTGTTTAGCCTTAAAGAACTCTTCATATTCCCTCTCACCTGTGCCCAGAATTAAAAACTGAGCTCCAGCTGCCATTATCTCATCAAATACAGCCCGAATCAGATCAAGACCTTTCTGTTCAACCATTCTCGAAATAAAACCAATTAGAGGCTTATCTTCATTAACTTCCAGTCCAAGCTTCTGCTGAATATAAACCTTATTGGCTATTTTTTTATCAGTTTCTCCTTTTGAAAATCGCACCGCCAGGTTTTTATTGGTCTCAGGATCAAACTTATCATAGCTGATCCCATTTAGAATACCAGTTAAATCATCACCTCTCATTCTTAATGAATAGTCCAGACCTTCACCAAAATAGGAAGTCTGAATTTCGTTGGCATAACTTTTACTCACTGTTGTTATATGATCAGCATAAACGATTCCTGATTTCATATAATTAAGCAGACCATTATGCCTAATATTACCACTTTCCCAGTGATGAGGAGCTACCCCTAAAACATCTCCAGCTGCATGTCCGGCAAACTGGCCCTGATAACGCAGATTGTGGATTGTAAATACTGTTTTAATATCCTGATAATAACTCTGCTGGCGGTAACGATCCGCAAAAAGCAGAGGCAGGGGACCAGTCTGCCAGTCATTTGTATGAATAATATCCGGCTTAAAACCAATTACCGGCAGCATATCTAAAACTGCCTGTGAAAAAAAAGCAAACTGCTCATGTTTATCGTCATTTTCATAAATTGAATCACGATCAAAGTAATATTTGTTGTCAATAAAATAAACTGGAACACCATCTTCTTCTAATCTATTTACACCCAGATATGTATCTCTCCAACCCAGCTTTGTTCTAAAATGGCAGACTGGTTCCATTCTTTCTTTATATTTCTGCGGAATCTGTCTGTACTGTGGTATCACCAGTCGAACATCGTGCCCTTCATCTCTCAGTGCCTGTGGTAAAGAACCGGCAACATCAGCCAATCCCCCCGTTTTAATAAATGGATCCGCCTCTGAAGCTACAAATAAAATTTTCTTTTTTTCATTATTCATGAAGCCACCTCCTAATAAGTATACAACTCAATTCTATCTAATGTCTGCTAATTTACAAATTCAGCTAAATTTTATAACTTACATCTTTAGTTTAATAAAAGTAAAGTCTAATGTCAACTAAATCGATTTTTATAAAAAGAGTTGCAAATTGACAGCATAGACTCTGATTAATTAAAGGAAATTTAAAATAAATAGAGAATAAATACAATACAACAGAAGATTTAGATTTTTTAAAATAAATTTAACAAAGATTTTAAGGGGGGAGTTTAATGCCAAAAAATAATTTTCCTGGTGATTACGACCGCTACCTTTTTCATCAGGGCAGACATTATGAAAGTTATAATTTCTTAGGAGCACATATTACAGAGGAAAACGGCAAAAAAGGAGTTCGTTTTACACTCTGGGCACCAAATGCAGAAGAAATTAGTGTGATTGGTGATTTTAATGACTGGGATAAACTTCAAAATCCAATGCAGAAGATTAAAGATTCCGGAATCTGGACCACTTTTGTCGCAGGTGCAGAAAATAAAATGTATTATAAATACTGGATTCGCGGCTATAGGGGAGTAGTACGGGTTAAGGCTGATCCCTATGCCAGAAGACAGGAACCAGCTCCCAAAACAGCTTCTCAAATTTATGAAACAGAAAAATACAGCTGGAATGATCAGAAATGGGTCAAAAAACGAAAAAAAGCTAATTATCATAAGGAACCTCTAAGTATTTACGAAATGCATCTCGGCTCCTGGAAACAAAAAGATGGAGAGTTAATGAATTACAGAGAAATTGCCGATGAACTGGTACCCTATATTAATAAAATGGGTTTTACTCATGTAGAGCTAATGCCCTTAACTGAATATCCATTTCCCGGTTCCTGGGGCTATCAAACTACAGGTTATTTTGCCTTAACATCCCGTTATGGAACTCCCGAAGATTTTATGTATTTTGTAGATCAGCTGCATCAAAATGATATCGGAGTTATTATGGACTGGGTTCCAAGTCATTTTTGTAAAGATGATCACGGCTTAAGATTATTTGACGGCTCTCACCTCTATGAAAGTACTGATCCCAGAAGGGCAGAAAATCTGCAGTGGGATACTCTAAACTTTGATTTCGCCCAGAATGAAATCTGGAGTTTTTTAATTTCCAGTGCCGATTACTGGCTGGATAAATTTCATATTGATGGTTTAAGAGTTGATGCAGTCAGCAATATGCTTTATTTAAACTACGAAAAAGAAGATGGTCAGTGGGCCGCCAATGAATATGGTGGTTTTGAAAATTTAGAGGCCATAGAATTTATTAAAGAATTAAACAGTGAAATGTTTGAGCGTTATCCTGGAGTTTTAATGATTGCTGAGGAATCAAGTTCCTGGCCTTTAGTTACAGCTCCTGTTCATGAAGGAGGACTTGGGTTCAACTTTAAATGGAATATGGGCTGGATGAACGATACTCTTGATTATATGGAAAATGATCCGGTTTATAGAAAATGGGAACATAACAAATTAACATTTTCCAGTATGTACAGCCAGAGCGAAAATTATGTGCTTCCTCTTTCCCATGATGAAGTGGTCCACGGAAAAAAGTCACTGCTCGACAAAATGCCGGGAGATTACTGGCAAAAGTTTGCCAACCTGAGACTTCTTTTTACCTATATGTATGCTCATCCTGGCAAAAATCTTCTCTTTATGGGGGGAGAATTCGGACAATTTATTGAATGGAATTATAAGCAGAGTCTGGACTGGCTTTTACTGGACTATGAAAAACACCAATTAACTCAGGACTTTATGCAGGAATTAAATCAGGTTTATCTTAAGGAAAAGGCTCTCTGGGAACTAGATCATGATCATGCCGGCTTTCGCTGGATTGAAGCAGATGATTATGAGCAGAGTGTTCTCAGTTTTATCAGGAGTTCCGAAAATGAAGCTCAACAGCTGATAATTATCTTAAACTTTACTCCTGTCCCAAGAGATGACTACCGCATAGGTGTTCCCGAGCCTGGAGAATACGAACTTCTTTTAAACAGTGATCAAAAAGTTTTCGGCGGCTCTGATTATGAAACTGCAGCCAGAGTCAAGGCTGAAGAAAAGCCTTTCCATGGTTTTGATTACTCAATTAGCATTAATCTGCCACCTCTGGCCGGTATCTACTTAAAATACAAAGGAGGTAATAGATATGCCTAAAGAAGAAATGGTGGCTATGTTACTTGCCGGTGGCAAAGGAACACGACTGGGAGTTTTAACTAATAATATTGCTAAACCAGCTGTTCCCTTTGGTGCAGAATATAGATTAATTGATTTCCCCTTAAGTAACTGTACTAATTCCGGAATTAGTACAATTGGAGTCTTAACTCAATACAAACCTCTGGTTTTAAACAGCTACATCGGCAGCGGCAGTTCCTGGGATCTTGACCGCCACGATGGAGGGGTAACAGTGCTTCCACCCTATGTTAAAGAAGGTGGAGGCTCCTGGTATAAAGGAACTGCGGACGCAATCTACCAGAATATAGAGTTTTTAGATATTCATGACCCGGAATATGTTCTGGTCCTCTCAGGTGATCACATCTATAAAATGGATTATGCAGAAATGTTAAATTATCATAAAGAAAAAAATGCTGACATTACTATTGGAGTACTGGAAGTCCCCTGGAAGGAAACTCACCGTTTTGGCATTATGAATACCAATCAGGATCAAAAAATTATTGAGTTCCAGGAAAAACCAGAAAACGCAAAAAATAATCTTGCTTCAATGGGGATTTATATCTTTAACTGGGAGTACCTGAAAAAATATTTAATTGAAGAAGCCGAGGAAAATGATGACTCAGCCGGAGATTTTGGACACAATATTATTCCAAAAATGATGGCCGATCAATTAAGCTTTTATGCCTATACCTTTGATGGATACTGGAAAGATGTAGGAACTATTGAGAGTTACTGGCAGGCACATATGGACCTTCTGGGAGAAGAACCAGATCTGGAACTCCAGGACAGAAACTGGATTATTTATAGTGTTAATCCCAATCGTCCACCTCAGTATCTATCCGGAGATGCAGTTGTAGATAATTCGATGATCAATAAGGGAACACAAATTATGGGAACAGTAAAAAATTCAGTCCTCTTCTTTGGAGTTAAGGTGGCTCAGAATGCTGTTGTAGAAGATTCAGTTATCCTGCCAAATACCAGAGTCAATAGTGGTGCTAAAATCAAAAATTCTATTGTGGGCAGAAATGTAATTGTAGAAAAAGATTCTACAATTGGCATTGAAAAAGATAAGGAAGCCAGTGATGAACTAAAGATTACAGTTATTGGTGATGATGAGGTCATCTCTGAAGCTTCAAATATTAAAGCAGGAATGGTGGTGGGATAAGATGATGATGACACCTGTTTATAAAAAAGGCGGAGCAAATATGAATAATGTAATGGCTATTATCAACAATGCTCTTGATGAATCATTCCTGGATAAATTAACCGATCACCGTTCTTTAGCTTCTGTTCCTTTTGGAGCTCGCTACAGGCTGATTGATTTTCCCTTATCCAATCTTGTTAACTCAGGAATAACTAATGTTGGTCTGCTCTTACAAACTAAATACCGCTCACTAATGGATCACATAGGTTTTGGCAAAGCCTGGGATTTAGACCGCAAACGCAATGGTCTGTTTATTCTTCCTCCTGCTCACATTTATCAGGCAAACAGAGCCTACAAGGGAGATCTGCAAAATTTCGCCAGTAATATTGATTATATAAAACGAAGCAATCAGGAATATGTAATTATTGGCAGTCCCAATATTGTTGCCAACATTGACTACCGTGATGCTTTTAAATACCATGTAGATCACGAAAATGATATTACTATAATTTACCGTGAACTGAATGTCTTCCGCAGAGATACAACTTATACAGTAATTAATACTGATGATAATGATCGTATTATTGACATGAAAGTTGATCCTAAAAAGAATTTTTACAAAAAGATTTCTCTCCAGCGTTATATAATGAAAAAAGAGCTGCTTTTAGATATTATTGATGACTGCATTTCAAAAGGAGAATGGGATTTTGTAAAAAACGCTATCATTGGTAATCTGGATAATTTAAAAGTCTATGGTTATCCATTCCACTCCTATGCAGCTGTAATTAATTCTATCAATGGTTATTACAAGAGTAATCTGGAACTATTAAAACCTAATGTCTGGCAGGACCTCTTTTTAAAAAATGGTCCTATTTTTACCAAACCCAAAGATGAAGCTCCAACCGCCTATAAAAATGGTGTCAACGCCAGAAATATTCTGGCTGCAAATGGAGGTTCCATCAAAGGTGAGGTTAAAAACAGTATTTTATTTAGGGGAGTTAAAGTTCATCCAGGTGCAGTTATTAAAAACTCAATTATTATGCAGAAATCAGAGATAGGGGTCAGTGCTTATCTGGAAAATGTGATTCTAGATAAGGGAGTTCAGATAACTTCTAATAAATCACTTAAAGGTGATACTAACTTACCAATGATTATTGCCAAAAATACTATAGTTTAATTTTAAAATCTGAATAACTTAAAAAAATCAGTAAATTAAAGTTAAGTATAAAAAGACAGGGTTTAGATTTCCCCTGCCTTTTTATTATTTCAATTAAGTTAAGTGCTGCCATTAAACCATTTAAATTGTCTGCTAAAAGTCAGATATTAATTATTTAGGTAGATTCTCTGACAATTAATTCAACATCTAAAATATTCTTCTTATTAATTTCTTCTCCATTTATTGCCTTAAGCAGCTGCTCTACAGCTTCCCGGGCTATTTCTGCTGTCGGCTGTTTAATTGTTGTGATTTCCGGATTATACAGGCGGGCCAGCTCAAGATCATCATAACCAATAATTTTTAAGTCATCAGGCACCTTAATCCCAAATTTTTTCGCTTCCTTAATTACTGCAGCGGCAATCAGATCACTGCCGGCAAATATACCATCAATCTCTTTATCTTCAGAAAAAATCCGGGCCGCCAGCTGTTGATATTCTCTGCGGTCAAAGCTGTCCAGCTGACATTGATAATTCTTAATACTAAAACCGGCTGCTCCCACTTTTTCTTTAAAAGCCTGATAACGCTGGTTGGAGAGTAGATTCAGTTTCAGACTTCCTCCGATATAGGCCAGCTTTTTTGCCCCCCGGGCCAGCAGATGTTCTGCTGCCAGTTTACCACCTTTAATATTATCACCACAAATATAAGGAAGACCTTCAATTTCACGATCAAAAGTTATAACAGGCAGGTCAATCTTCATTTCTGCAGCAATATCTAAAGTATGGCTGGCTAAAAAAATTCCGTCTACCTGCTGGGCCCGCAGCATATTAAAATAATCTTTTTCTTTTTCTGCTTCCATCCGGGAATTACAGAGCATAATCTTATAATCCTGCTGGTAGGCAAATTCTTCTAAATAGGATAATAAGCTGCAGAAAAATGGATGCTTAACTGTTGGTAAAATCACACCCAAAACATTTGATTTTTTTCTGGAAAGTGACCTGGCAACAGCATTTGGACGGTAATTCAACTCCTCCATTACCTGAAAAACCTTATTTCTTGTCTCTTCAGCTATATAACCCCGATTATTAATCACCCGGGAGACTGTAGTTACAGTTACCCCTGCTTTTTCGGCTATATCTTTTTGAGTAGTCATCTTAAGCTCTACCTCCTGAATAATTAATGCCCTTAAAATAGTAAATCAACTGCTATAATTTAAGGACCTGAAATTTTTTACCTCCTGTAATTCAATTATATTTATTTCATAGATTTAAAGTTTTAAGCTCTGCATTTTCTTGATCTAAATACTTGATTTCAAAACTCTGATTACTAAAATCAGCACTTAAGTAAGCTTTTGTTTCTCCATTCTGCCAGCTTATCTTTAAAATTTCCTCACTCTCCGAATCATGAATTATATAATCTCCATCAAAGGCAGAATAATAATTGCGGAATTCCATTAATTTTATCAGCTTTTGAACAACAGGCCTTTTCACTTCCTTATCTATTTCTGCTTTAGAATAATAGTGGCGGTTAATATTACGCCCCACTTTTGTCTCTTCTAAAAGTTCGATATCATTTTCTCCAGCCAGCATTCCAACATAATAAATCTGGGGAATACCTGGAGCAAAAAACTGGACAGCCCTTGCTAAAAGATAAGAATCATTGTCATTGCCTAAAGCTGAATAATAACTGCAGTTAATCTGATAAATATCAAGGTTATCATAAGCCTCACTGCTGTAGACTTTTTTAACATTAGAACCCTGTTTATAAAGCATTTCTCTGGTTGCTTCAATTTCCTGATCGGTCATTAAATCTTTGACATCAACAACTCCAATCCCATCATGAGTATCAAGAGTTGTATACTGATTATCAGGACACTTTTTTAGCCAGTCTCTAAGTCTTCTCGAATTTGAACTGTAAATTGAGTGCAGCAGCAGCATCGGCAGCGAAAAATCATAAACCGGATGTCCTTTTTCGGCAATTTTGAGCTGAATTGAATAATGCTCATGGATCTCCGGTAATATCTCTACATCTTTTTCTGTTAAGATATCTTTACAGTAATCTAACAGCTCCCAGATATCAGGTTCAATAAAGAAACAGCTGGTCCCTGCCTTTTTAATTGCATAAGCAAAAGCATCAAGTCTAATAATTGAAGCACCTTTATCTGCTAAAAATTTTAGATTTTCTTTAATAAATTCTTTTACAACTTCAGATTCCATATTTAAATCAAGCTGTTCTTTATCAAAGGTACACCAGATCTTCTCAGCTGTACCATCTTTAAATTCCACCTCTATAGAGGGAGCTCTTGGTTTTCTCTTATAAATTAAATCTACTTCCTCTTCTGTTGGCTCACCATCTTCCCAGAAATCATGATAGCGAATAAAAAAATCAGAGTACTTAGAATCATCTTTATACCGCTGAAAATCCTTAAAATACTCAGACTGTTTTGAAATATGATTTACCATAAAATCAAACATTAAATAATAATTTTCTTTTAAAGCTTCAATATCAGTCCAATCCCCAAATTTAGGCTCAACCTCTTTGTAGGTTAAAGGTGCAAATCCCCTATCTGCAGAAGAAGGATAAAAAGGAAGAATATGAACTCCCCCAACTGCTTTTTTAAAATAAGTATCCAATACTTCTTTTAAATCCTTTAAGTTCTGGCCCATACTATCGGCATATGTTATTAATATTATTTTATTCTCTACTGACAACTTAACCCCTCCTATTGCGTTATTCTAAATTATAGAAACTAGTCAAACAAAATAATTTGAATCTATTATCCAATTAAGCAATAACCCAACTTTAATTATACCTTATTTTAATATGTCGAATTTTATATGTCAAGCGCTTAACATATTTTCTAAAAAAAGAAGAGCTTTTAACTCTCCTTTTCTTTTTAACTATGATTTTAATAATAATCTTTAATATTTTCTACTAATCAAAGCAATTATATAATTTTAAATCTGCCTGATTATAGGTTCTCCTTCTATCAAATCACAGTAATCATCTACACCACCATCATTAAGCGCAGTCTCAATAATTTTTTTACCAACAGGATCAAGGCCAGGTTCTAGATACTGTTTAATACATTTTTTGAAGAAATCCGAAAGAATCTTTCCACCTAAATCATAAGCTTTTTCGCCAACTTCGGGCTGACGGTGGACCTGTAAGAATTCTTTTTCTATATGCTGTCCCTCAACCAGCAGCTCCTGCAGTGAATATCCAAGCAGAGGCATTCTGGCCGGTCTTAACTGATCTTCAGTAAACCAGGCTCCTCCCCGACGAGCTAAATATTCTCTGGTAATCCATTCCGGCATAAAACCTACCTTCCAGGCACCAAGGTGTTGATTAGGAATTAAAATATATTTAACCTTTGGTGTCTCCATTATTTGTTCCAGTAATAAATTTGCCTGATCTACCTTTTTACCTGTTGCAAAAGGCCAGTAAGATCCAACACCTTCAGAACTCATTCCTTCTCCTGTAATAATACTTGGATTTCCATGGCCTCTTGGTGCAACCAGACGCCACAACCAGGCAAGAGCTGGAGGCAGAACATGGAAAAGCCCCATGATTCCATAAGTAGGATTTTCTTTAGTACAGGGAGGAACTCTAACTCCAAAACTGCGGACATCAATAGAAAGCGGTTCTTTTAAAACATCCGGTATAATATCTCTGGGGATGGTAACCCGGGGATTAGGACATGGTGTTCCCGGTTCATCTTCAATATGCTCCCAGATTAAAGCAGTGCTGTTTGGTGCTGCATCAATATTTACAAATAATAATGGTTTATCAGGATCAGCTGTAATCGCTTCCAGGTTGGGTTCAGTACCATATTTATCAATATGATCTACCCGGACAAACCAGGAATTTTCAGCATCCATTAAAGTTAGCTTGCCATTATCCTTCTGCAGAGAATTATGGCAGATTGCCATATCATCAGTCATTGGTCTTAAACCACATCCCTGTGGTAAAGTGATATGGAACTTCTCATCGGTCATTAAATTTTTACCGAAGAGCAGACGACCACTTCTTTCCCGGTGCATATCCTCTAACATCTCACTTTTTCCACCACCACTGGCACCTTCATGAGATATATTGACCGTATTACCATAAGGTGTTACCACCTGAACAGCCGAACAGTGCAGAGTTACCCACTCTTCTTTTTCTCCCTGATTGATCAACATTCCATAAACACCTTTTTTCGCACTGGGGCCGGGATAAAGATTATAGGCAAACATTTCGTATTTACTGTTCATTCGGCGGTGAACAACTACCTGTTTACCGTCAAAATGAGTATGACGGAAGGGAGGTGCTATATAAATATGGGAACTGGGTTTAAATACTTCTTCCCGCTTTCTTGTATCTACTATCCCCTGCAGCAGGGAAAGTCCAAAAGCAAAAAAGGCAGCATTTGCCGGTACCACAGCTGAAGCTTTAACTCCCAATCCACTGGGACCTGTTTCAAAAAAGAATAAAACAAGTTCCTGACTCTTCAGCCAGTCAAATGTTTCTCCTCTCATATTTTCTTCAAATTTTTCTCCAAATCTCTCTTCATATCTTTCTTTATCAGTAGGTTTCTCATCTGCAATTAACATACAGTCAGGATCCCGACGGCGCATATAAGGATCAGGATAATTGACAGAAATACCATTACGTACTTTACAGACTACTGCCTCCACAACCTGATTCTTACCAGGTATCTCATATTTGACTTCCTGACAGCCGTTATTAGCATCTCTAACTGAAAGTTCAATCAGCTGCTGTTCATTATGAGCCACTGTATATTTGGGACAGGCCTTTAGTAATTCTTCAACCTCATCAGGCAGCTCGACATTCTTTAAATTTTCATCTTTAATCATGTTTTACTCTACTACTCCCTTCTTTGCGTTAAATTCTAAAAACTAGTGAAGATTATTACAATTTCAAATAAAAAACTTCTCAATTTTCAAATACTTAGTATTAATTTTATCATAAGAGCAGAAAAGCTGCAAGTTTTTAATAACCTGTAACCAGATCTGCTGCATAAATTACCATTCCGGAAATTGGTGGTACCATCACTTCATTAGAATGAAAAAAACGTATCGGTTCAGTTCCGGCTTCCTTATCATCAACTACTATAGCCCAGGTTCTATTTTCTGGTAAATAAAACTGCTTCCACTCCTGAGAAGGATTTAAAAGAACTATAATTTTACTCCAGGCATCTTCATTTGCATTATTAAAAATACCATAACCTACTGTTCCAAAAGGAGAATCAATAAAATGTAAGTTCTTTTTAATTACTGTTCTTTTTCGCATCCTGAAGGCAGGGTGATGACTGCGCAAATTAATCAGACCTTTAACATAGTTAAAGTGTTCTCTATAAGTAGTTTTTCTTTCCCATTTTAGCTCGTTAACTTCAATCCCGGAATCAAAACTGTTTTTATCACCAAATTTAGTCCTTAAAAATTCAGTTCCAGCTGAGATAAAAGGAACTCCCTGGGAGGTAAACAAAATCACCTGCCCCAGTTTATGCATTTTTTTCCGCTGCTGCTCATCAGCTCCCGGGCAGGATCTGGCTAACTTATCCCAGAGAGTTAAGTTATCATGAGAATCTAAATAATTAATACTTTCTCCGGGGTGTAAAGCAAAGCCATATAGTCGTCTTTCTTCTAAACCAATTGCTCCAATAACTCCCTCATCAATTTCTCTTTCTAAGCCAATTTCACCCTGAATAAATCCTTTCTCAGTCCCATCACTGTCACCTTTTAAAGCATTACGAAAATTATCATTAAAAACTGAAATCCCTGTTCCTCGCTGGTCACCCTTGCGAATCTGCTGGTAGCGCTCAAGCTGCGGCTCCAGTGCTGTCCATGGTTCTCCATAAATTAAAACTGATGGGTTTTCTTCCCGTAATTTATTCTCGGCCAGAAGCATAGTTTCCCTATCAATCGAGGACATCAAATCAAAACGAAAACCATCAATATGATATTCCCGGCTCCAGTATAAAAGTGAATCAACAATATATTTGCGCATCATTTCTCGCTCTGATGCAATCTCATTTCCGCAACCAGAAGCATTGGCAAAATTACCGTCTTCAGTAAATCTGTAAAAATAGTTGGGGAAAATCTTTTGAAAGGGAGAGTTTTGAGTATGATAGGTATGATTATAGACTACATCCATGATTACTCCAATCCCATAAGAATGAAGAATTTTGACCATTTTTTTGAATTCATAGATTCTACTCTCATTTGCAGGATTAGAGGCATAAGAACCTTCAGGGACCATATAATAAAGAGGATCATAGCCCCAGTTGTAATCATCAAGATCTGTATCATCAACTGAAGCAAAATCATAAACAGGCAGTAAATGGACATGGGTAATTCCCAGTTCCTTAAGGTGGGCAATTCCGGTCAGCATTCCTTCTCTATTTATACTATGACGCTCGCTAAAAGCTGTATATTTCCCGCGATGTCTAATTCCACTCTCTTTAGAAATAGAAAAGTCTTTAACATGCAGTTCATAGATTACTGCATTAACCGGATCCTCTAATTCAACCTTCTGATCTTTAGTCCAGGTGGGAGGATATACCCGGGAAGGATCAACAATTAGTCCATAATTACTATTTGTACCTACCGCTTTAGTCCAGGGATCAACAAAATTAAATTCCTGTCGGGGAAGCCGCAGATTCAGACGATAGTAATTTCCATAATATTTTTGCGGCAGCTTAACTTCCCAGGTATCACTGGGAGCAGGCTGCAGAGCAAACTGATCCACTTTCTTTATTCCCCGATCATCAGCATAAATCTCAATCACGGCTGACTGAGCAGGTGGTGACCAGATTTTATAAGTTATCTCGGATTCAGAAAACGTTAAACCTAAATCATCACCTGGATAATATAGTCTTGCCGGCTTATTATTAATATTTTGATTAAACATAAAAATCATCTCCACTACTACAATTTATAAATTATAATCTGATAGCATTAATTTTTTAAAAAATTTTACTGTTCTTTATTACAATTGTCTTCATTACTTATTATTCTTTATCATTATTACTATTCCTGCCCTCACCTGAGATTAATTAATTAAAAAACAGGTTATTTGTAATTTATGTAGAAATAATATTTAAGAGCAGTTTTAAAATCTAAATGTGAGGTGAGACGATTGTTAACAATTCATGACAGCTTTACTTTCGAAGAAAATGACTTCGATATAACTGCTTATGGAGAGGTTTTGCTGGATATGATATCCCGGGAGGAAGCACCGCTTAAAAAATGTTCTAATTTTAGCCGCTATTTTGGTGGTTCTCCTGCCAATGTTTTAGTAAATATGCAGCGTCTCGAAAATAAAACAGCATTAATCAGTAGAATTGGAAAAGATGAATTCGGCGAATATTTGAGAGAGATTTTAGAAAATGAAGGTGTTAATCTTGACTGTCTACAATATGATCAGGAGGAAAGGACCCCAATCATATTTGTTAATAAAAGTAAGAAAACCCCTTCCTGGCTTGCTTATCGGGGAGCAGATATTAAGCTGCAGATAAGTAAACAAATATATGACAAAATTGACAATTCTTCAATATTTTTTACAAGTAGTTTTATACTCTCACAAAATCCTGCCCGGGCAGCTGCAATTAAAGCTGTAGAATATGCAGTAAAAAAAGATAAATTTTTTGCTTTTGATCCAAATTTTAGAGCCCAACTCTGGCCGGAAGGTAATAAAGGCACTCAAATTATTAAAGAACTTATCGCTCAAGCTGATATTATCAAACCATCTTTAGATGATGCTTATCATCTCTATGGACAGGAGCATCCAGAAAATTATTTAAAAAAATATCACAGTGATGGTGCGAAAATTATTATCTTAAGCCTGGGAAAAGATGGAGTTCTACTATCTGACGGCAGCACTGATCCCCTGCATATTCCTGTTTTTTCGGAAAAGGTAATAGATGTAACAGGTGCAGGTGATTCATTCTGGTCAGGATTATTAACCGGTATTTTAAAGGGGCTTCCAGTTAAAGAAGCTGCAAGATTGGGGAATGCTGTAGCAGCTTTTAAAATTCAGGGAGTAGGAGCCTTATCTTCAGTTCCACCGTTAAGGGAAATTATATCTTATTATGATTTACAGCCAATTGAAGGAGGTAATTTTAATGAGCGAAATTAAACATGTAGCATTTTTAAACCCTCAGGGTAATTTTGACCAAAATGACAGCTACTGGGCAGAACATCCCGATTTTGGAGGCCAGCTGGTTTATGTTAAAGAAGTAAGTATGGCCCTGGCTGAAATGGGGATTAAAGTAGATATTATTACCCGGCAGATAAATGATCCCCAATGGCCTGAATTTAGTGAACTCTATGACAGTTATCCCGACTGTGATAATTTAAGAATTGTCCGCCTTCCTTTTGGTGGTGATAAATTTTTAGCCAAAGAAAAATTATGGCCTCATTTAAAAAAATATGTAGATGCAGTTGCTGAATTTTATGATGAAGAAGGTATTTTCCCTGACTTCTTTACCACCCACTATGGAGATGGAGGACTCTCCGGAGTCCTACTTAAAGAAAAATTGGGAACTCCATTTTCCTTTACCGGTCACTCTCTGGGTGCCCAAAAAATGGACAAACTTAATTTTTCTCAGGAAAATTTTGAGCAGCTTATTGACCGCTTTAAATTTCACAGCCGCATAATTGGGGAAAGACTTGCCATGAAATTTACAAATCAAATTATTGTCAGTACTTCTCAAGAAAGAAGGGAGCAGTATTCACATCCTTACTACAAAGGTGCAGTTGATGTAAATAATAATGATAAATTCTCCGTTATTCCACCTGGAGTAAATACTGATGTTTTTGACGGCAGTTATTCTAAAGCTACTGCCGAAATGATAAATCAATATCTTGAACGTGATTTAAAGGATGCCAGAGTAGATAAGCCAGCAATTATCTGCGCCAGCCGCCTGGATCAAAAGAAAAATCATCTGGCTTTAGTTAAAGCTTTTGCTGATGATCAGGAACTTCAGCAGCAGGCAAACCTGATTATTACTTTAAGAGGAATTGAAAATCCATTTGTGGATTATAGTTCAGCTGCAGAAGAAGAAAAAGAAATTTTAGATCAAATCATGGAGGTAATTGAAAATAATAAACTGCAGGGCAAAGTTTCAATGTTTCCCATAGGCAGCCAGAAAGAATTAGCTGAATGCTATGGTTATCTGGCAGAACGGGAATCAGTTTTTTCTCTAACCTCATTTTATGAACCATTTGGCCTGGCTCCAGTAGAAGCAATGGCCGCCGGCTTACCTGCAGTAGTAACCAAAAATGGTGGTCAAAGCGAAATAATGGCAGATAATGAATTTGGAATTTTAATTGACCCGGAAGATCCCAAAGATATTGCTCACGGACTCAAAAAAATAGTTGCTAACAGTTCAGTCTGGAAGGATTACCAGCTTAAAGCAAGAGAACGAGTAGAATCTACTTATACCTGGAAACAAACTGCAAAACGATATCTTAAAGCAATGGAAAAAGGTCTAAGCTTTGAAATCCCGGTGATCCACAGTGAAATTCCTGTTTACTATTTCCTGCCAGATAGTGATAATGAACATGAATTATTAGAGAAATTCAAAGAAAAAGTTTTCAGAAAATAGACATTTGCTGAGAATTTGATATAATGAATAATTAGGAATAGATATTATTATAAGATTTGTGCAAGCGTTTGAATTAAATATTAACAAGGAGTGATTTATTAATGAACAATAGTAAGCCGCACACAGCTTATTTTTGTATGGAATACGGTTTAAATGAAAATATGCGTATTTATGCAGGTGGGCTTGGAATTTTAGCAGGCGATATTCTCAAGGGAGCAAAAGAATTTTCTTATCCTGTAACAGGAATTGGACTTTTATGGCGCAAAGGATACTCAAAACAGGTAATCAACAAAGAAGGTAGACCTGAAAATCAGCATCCCGTAAATAATGAGATTTATGAACATGCTGAAGATACAGGTGAAACTGTAACTGTAACAATTAGAGATCAGGAAGTTACTCTAAAAATCTGGAAGCTGGATAAGTTCAATAATGCAACTTTATATCTACTTGATGCAAATCTTCCGGAAAACCGAAAATATCAAACAATTACTGATGGTCTTTATGATGGTTTTAATGAAAGAAGAATTGCACAGGAAATTGCACTTGGTATTGGTGGAGTTAAAGCAATTCGTAAACTCGGCCTCAACATTGATATTTATCATTTCAACGAAGGCCATGCTGCTTTAGCAGGAACTGAATTGATTAAAGAAAAAATGGAAAATGGAATGGATTTCCATACAGCCTGGAATGAGGTTAAAGAAAATATTGTTTTCACAACCCATACCCCGGTTAAAGAAGGTAATGAATCCCACAGTTTAGACAGTCTCAAAAAAATGAGTGCTTTCAATACTTTAACCAGAGAGCAGATGAAAGAAATTGGTGACAGTCCATTTAGTATGACTGTAGCTGGTCTGCGATTAGCAAGAATTTCTAATGGTGTTGCCAAACTACACGGTCAGACTTCCCGCGAAATGTGGAAAGATGTCAGCGGTAAATCACCTATAATCTCAATTACCAATGGTGTCCACAGAGGTACCTGGGTTGATGATAGAATTGTAGAAAACATAGGCAATACAGAAGCTATTTATAATACTCATAAAACAATGAAACAGGAATTAGTAGACTTTATTAAAGAAAGAAATGGTTCTCAACTAGATCCAGATAAATTAATAATTGGTTTTGCCCGGAGAGCAACTGCTTACAAGAGACCTAATTTAATCTTTAAAAAGTCTGATATTATCGATCCATATTTAGAGTCAGGTGAGGTTCAGTTAGTATTTTCTGGTAAGGCTCATCCAACAGATGATAATGGAAAAGAAATTGTAGCTAACCTGGTTAAAAAAGCAAAAGAATTTCCCAACAGTGTAGTTTTCTTAGAAGATTACAATATGGAAATTGCTCGTTATATGACCCGCGGTGTTGATATCTGGTTAAATAATCCCCGCAAACCACTAGAAGCAAGTGGTACTTCCGGTATGAAAGCTGCTATGAATGGCGGCTTAAACTTAAGTATCCTTGACGGCTGGTGGGTTGAAGGTTGTGAACACGGAATCAACGGCTGGCAGTTTGGAGATGGCTATGTAGGTGAAGGTCAGGACGAAAGTGATCTTTACGCACTCTACAGAGTCTTATTCAACGAAGTTATCCCTACTTTCTACGGTAACAAAGACCGCTGGAAGGATATGATGATGGAAAGTATTGACACTACTTACGAAAGATTCTCCGCTAAAAGAATGCTGGAAAGATATTATGCGGAAATGTATAATAAATAAATAATAAAAAGAATTGGCCATAACCTTCACGACGACTTTCATTGATAAATAATAAGCTGCAGTTCCTAACTCGCTTCGCTCACACATGGGAACTGCGGGCACTTATTATTTATATTCAAGTCTGTTTTGGTTAAAGTGCCAATTCTTTTTTTATTTATATTTATTTGCTTTAAGTGTGCAACCTTAAACTGTGTTTGTAATGGTCTGTATAAATGGGGAGTGCCCCAGGCGCTGCGACTAAATTACTAATTATCTTTTTGTTTTATTTTTTAACCAGCATTTCTTCTTCCAGTTGAACTTTTTTGTCAGCATCAAGAAGATATTCAACTACTGTTAAAGCAAATTCCATGGCAACTCCAGGACCTCTACCAGTAATCAGATTCTCATCAATTACAACTCGTTCTTCTCGATAATTACAGGAAGGCATTTCCTCGTCAAAACCAGGATAACTGGTTGCATTTTTTCCTTTTAATATCCCGGCAGCTTCCAGAACTATCGGACCAGCACAGACTGCTGCACAAAGTTTATCTTCCTCATAAACTTCTTTGATAATTTTAAGCAGTTGATCACTATCTCGAAGATTAGCTGCTCCCGGCATTCCACCAGGTAAAACTACAGCAGATAAATCAGAAGCATCTACTTTTGAGATCTCAGTATCTGTTTCAACCTTTATTCCATGATCTCCTTCTATTTCATTACTTCCAATACCAGCAGTCAATACATCAAGACCAGCTCTCCGTAGAATATCAATATTTGTTATCGCTTCAATTTCTTCAAAACCAGGTGCTAATGGAATCAATATTTTAGCCATAAATTAGCCTCCTTAAATTTTTTAGTTATTATTTTAAGACCTCTCTATAATTATTTTAACAAAAACTAAGTTTCTTTAACATCTTTTTCTGGATTATTCTGATCAGAACTACTCTGATCTTTATCAGTCAGATTATTATCCCTCTCTCTATTACTTTGATCAAGTTCTTTATTTTGATTTAAAAAATTGCTTAAATCATCCGGCAGTGATTTTAAATGATAATCTTGCTGTGGGAATGGAATTTCAACATTATTTTCCTTAAAACTATCCCAGATAGAAAGCAGTACCTGACTGCGTATATTCTGGATACCATTTCGCGGGTCACTGATCCAGAAACGCAGCTCAAAATTAACAGAGCTGTCACCAAACTCAATCAAAAGCACATTTGGAGCCGGGTCTGTTAAGATTCTTTCCTTTTCTGTAATGGACTGCATCATCAATTCCTGCACTAATCTCAAATCACTATTATAAGAAACTCCAACTTTCGCCTCAACTCGGACCAGTTCATCACTATAGGACCAGTTAATTACCTCTTTTGTTATAAAATCTTCATTCGGAATTAAGAATTCCTTACCAGAACGAGTTACTACCGAAACAAAACGAGTATCCAGTTTTCTAACCCAGCCGTAGACATCTCCTATTTCTACCACATCACCAGGTTTAATTGATTTATCAGCCAGAATAATAATCCCACTGATAAAGTTAGACACAATTTTCTGCAGGCCAAAACCTAAACCAACACCAATAGCACCACCGAGAAAAGCAAAAGCACTTAAATTAACACCAACTCCACTTAAAGTAAATAAGATTGCAGAAGTAAAAATTAAAAATCTAGCAATTTTATTTAGTAAAACTTTTATAGAAGGTGTCAGATCATCACTACTATCAATTCTATTTGTCACCAGCCGACTCAATTTTCCAGCCAGCCAGAATAATATGCTAAAGATGATTACTGTCTTTATAATTAATAATAACGAAATACGAAGGTTACCGCTGTTAAAAGCTAAACTATCTAACAAATTAAGTGTCTCCTGATAAATATTAAGTATCCTTAAAGCTGCAATTATCCAGATAAAAGCTGATAGAAATCGAAACATTCTATTGCGTGGAAAAAACAAAGTTATAACTTTAACTACCAGCCAGGCCGAAACTAAATTACCAGCAATACTGATAATTACACTTGGCAGATTAAAAGAAGCAGCAATAACATAATAAATACCAACCAGAATCATTAAAATTAAAGGGTATAACAATTGATCAATTATTCTCAGCCTTTTTCTCTCATTTAAAGCCTCAATTTTAATAAGTATTTGATCAACATGTTTATATAATAATTTGGTTAAAAAATACGCGGCTATTAATAAAAATAAAAAAAGCAGCAGTTCAAATAAATTAGACCAGACTAAAAAACTATTTTCAATTTTGTCTATTAAAATAGCTATATAATTTTCAATTTTAATTCCTTCAAACATTTAACCACCTCTTTAAATCCTTATTTTCGTATTCAGACAATAATTTAAGTTAAAATTAAATTCAGCAGTCTATTTCTCTAATTTTTAAACGACTGATCTGATAAAAACATTCTGCATAAAAAATAATAAAATAAAGGAAATAACTGCTGCTGTAATCGGAGTTAGTATCCATCCAATTCCAATTTTTCCCAGCAGTTTAAAATTAATATTTCTTCCTCCTTTAGCAAGTCCCAGACCCAAAACAGCACCAACCACAGCCTGTGAGCTTGAAACCGGAACCAGGGGCAAAGAAGGCAGTCCAAGCATTATCAAAAAGTTTTTTAGGGTAGCAGAAGCAAAAATAAAGAGAGTGGTCGAGCTTGCCAGTACCACTATAAAAGCACCAATAGGAGAAATATCCATTATATTGGACCCAACAGTAAACATCACTCTTTTAGAATAGCTAATAACCCCTACAGATATTGCAATGCCGCCAAGTAAAAACAGCTGCTGAGCACCACTAAATGTTATAAACCCAATATTATAAGCAGGGATCTCCATAACTCCAGTAAAAACTCCCATCACATTGGCAATGTTATTGGCTCCCAGAGAATAGGCGCCAAAGGCTCCTACAATTAATAATCCCCATCTTGTATAAAAATCTAGATGCAGCAGATGAATTTTTGCATTATTTAACCACTTTTTAAAAATAAAATATAAAACTACTGCAAAAGCAGCTGACAAAACTGGTGAAAATATCCAGGCACCTACAATTTCTTTTAATACACTTAAATCTGTAGCCAGACCTGAATAAAGGTTCCAGCCGATTATTCCTCCAACGATTGAATGAGAAGTAGAAACAGGTAAGCTTAATTTTGTCATCCAGTAGACTGCAACCGCTGCTGCAAAGGCCACAACAAAAGCTGCAGGTAGAGTCCCAACCTGTCCTAAAGCTCCTAAAGTATGGGAAGCCCCGGCTCCACTGACTACTGAACCTAAAATCACGAAAATTGTCATGATTAAAGCAGCTGTAGAGAATTTAACCATTTTACTACCAACTGCTGTTCCAAAAATATTGGCCGCATCATTGGCACCCAGGGACCAACCTAAAAAGAGGCCACTGGATAGATAAATAATAACTTCAATCATTTTTCCCACCACCATTTACTAATTTAGATTCTTCTTTTGACAGCTGCCACTGATACTTCTTCACTAACCATTTCTGCCTGATCAGATAAGGCGGCAATTTCTTCAATAAAATATCTTAACTGCAGCTTATAAGCGATATCAATTTCCTGGCATTCTTCCGAAAAAATTCTTCTTTTCAATCTTTCTTCATTTTTGTCTGCCTGATGTTCAAAAAAATGAACTTTATTTACATAATCATTAACCTGAGCAATTTCTTCAAAGAAAGACCTAACTGCTTTAACCAGCATATCAACTGCCTCAGCACTGTTTTCCACTAACTCTAAAAAATCACTTTCCAGTTTAGCTGGAATTATTGGTTTTTCAATAGAAATTTCGTAAATTACTTCCTTGGCCAGATCAGTAATAGTGTCAATTTCTTCAACAATATTTAAAACATCAGCTCTCGAATCAGGTATCAACATATATTTATAGAGCTTGTACTTAATATCTTTTTGATGTTCATCAGCATCATTTTCAATTTCTTTAATATCTGTCAGTGCTTCTTCAAAAATCTCAAAATCTTTTTTTATATATCTTTTTAAATCTCTTTTAAAAGTTAAAGCCCCCTGATTAACCAGATCTAAATATTCAGTGATTTCAATTTCCAGCTCTTTGGAACGGCCAAATAAAATGTGAGGCATTTTTGTCACTCCCTGAGGTATAATTTTAACTCTTCTTCTAAACTATCTGCATCTTTAAAATGAATTACTCTAATCCCCTTTTTGAAGGCTGCTTTGATATTCGCTTTAGAATCATCAATAAAAAGTGACTCTTCCGCTTTTAAGTTGAATTTATCTAAAAGATGTTCATAGATCTCAAGCTCAGGTTTAATCAGCCCGATATCTGCCGAAATCACCCGGCCGTCAAAATAATTGAAAAAATCGTACTTACTGCTGACATACTCAAATGCTTGATGATGAAAATTTGATAAAATATATAAATTGAAATCTCTGTCAGCTAAATTTTTTAAAATTTCTAAACTATCTTCTTTTAAAGTAAGCATTTTTTCCCACTCTGCCATCACAGCTGCAATTTCGTCTTTTAATTCAGGATTGCGCTCCTGCCATTTTTCAACTGCCTGCTCCTGAGTTATTGTCCCCCGATCAAGCATCAGCCATTCTTCTGTCTTAAAAATTTCTGTCATTAACTGCTTCTTTATTTCTCCGCTGTAACCCAGTTTAGTTAAATAACTCTCAGGCTCAAAGTTGAGCAGTACATTACCGAGATCAAATATTATATTTCTAATCATTATCCAGCCTCCATCTTGATGGTACCGGGTACTTGTAAATTTTTGCTAAAATATATCCGGCTTGATATGGTAAAAATTTACAAGAACCCGGTACCTAAAAATCTTCTTACTATAATATTCTAGCTTAATTAAAGTATTCCTGTTTATATTTAACTTTAAAAACAAAAAAACCCGACTCAAAGGTCGAGTTTTTCTATAAATTTGACATGTTTATCAATTCATCATTATTTTCAGTTTTGATTATTCATTATTCAATTTCTGCCTTCATTTTTTTTATTAGTTTATTAAAACGTTTGTTAAAGCCTTCCTGGAATTCTGCTACTTTTTGAGCCAGCTGCTGTTTCATCTGAGCATTCATTCCATTTTGACCCTGGTCATTACCGCTCTGAGCAGCAGCCAGAGGATTCTGGCCCTGTCCCTGAGCCTGCTCCAGATGCTGTTTTATCTGCTCATCCAGCTGTTGCTTCTGAGTCTGATACTGCTGCTGCAGGCTCTGAGCCTGAGTGAATTGTTTTTCAAAAAAAGTAGTATTTCCACCCTCTTTGAGTGATTCAACAGCAGCAACAGCTTCCTTGCGTCTTTTTATCTGCTCAGAAGAATTACGAAGTCCAATTGACTCAATTAACATTAGCTGTGCTTCTTTTAAATATTCTTGATCTTTATCTTTCAGGCGGTGCCATAAACCTTCAGCATCCATTTCTTCTTTAAAAAATGGAGCCATAATTTCTTTCAATTCCTCTCTAATCTCTAAAGAATTGACATCCTTATCATCTGTACCATAAACTTCATCCGCTCTTTCCATTGCAATTTCATAAGCACTTTTCATGATTATCAGTCCTCCCTAAACAGATCAAAAAATCTATCCTGATATGCATTAAAAACTCCCCAGCGATCAAGTTCCCTTTTTAATTTCGAAGGATCTTCATCACCATTTTTTACCATCTCAAACATTTTTTCGATTTCTTCACTGGCTGCGATTGGTAGTCCTTCGAGATTTCTGGTAACTACAGAGTAGCCCTTGTCATCTGTGCTCAAAAATCCTTTTTCCTCATAATCAGGAAGCTGAGATTTATAGGCACTTTTAAGCATTAGAGTCTGAATAAACTTCATCAGAGAAACATCCCAGAGCTCATCTACCCCCTTAATAATTACAGTTAAACTACTATCATCTTCATCTATATCTTCTCTTATTTCTGCTTCGGCAGCTTCAATTTCTCTGCCAATAGTAAATGTACTAATCGATTGTTTTTTATAATTCATCTTATAAAGCAATCCAGCAAGATCGGGATTTTCCTGAGCTATGATCTGCATGGCTTCTTTTGCCTCACCACTAAAACCGCTCATATTTATCATATAATCCGGAGTTAATAACTTTGGCTTCTTCCAGGTGATTTTTCCTTCTCTCACCTTTGTTTCTGGACCTTCCTCAGGAAATTCATCCAGATAATATGGCTTGCTGAGTACATAATAATGAAGATTTGTATCATGTTCGGTAGAAATTAAATCATCTGGCTCAAGCAATATCTTGGTATTCTCCAGTACTTCTTTAATTCTTTGCTTATCTTTCATTTTTAACTCCTCCTCTCAAGCCTCAATGGAGTTGATTACTCCTAATCTATATATTATATTATACATTAAATGGAGTAATGAAGTCAAAAAAGTAATTAATGTGAATTATTTATTTAGTACCAGGTACAAAATGGCCATTTTGTACCTGGTACTAATAATATATCACATCACCAAAAAAGACTGAAGTTATATAACTCCAGTCTTTTCATTTCTAACTATTTTTTTGAAAGTTAATTAGAGCTTTACCAATAATTAATGAAAACACCGCTGCTGCTATAATTTCGGGGATTCCATTTGTAAATGCTACTGCCCAGGCAGCACTCGAAGGTAAATAGCCTCGATAAACAGCTAAAGACAAAACTCCAACTGTATTGACAATAGTACCAACTGCTCCCGCCAGAATCAAAGAAGTGCTCTGATTAAAATTCTTTGTCGAACGGTAGGCATAATAGGCAGCAACTCCAATAAAGAGTCGGGGTAAAACAGCAATAATTGGATCAGCAAAAATTGGATTAGTCGCTCTGATAAAACTGAAAATACCAAAGATTAACCCAATCAAAAGTCCAACTATCGGCCCCTCGATAATACCTCCTAAAATAGCCGGTAAATGCATTATTGTTGCATGACCGGCTGCACTGGGCCAGGGAATTAATCCCAGTCCTGTAGCACCTAAAATAATAGAAATAGCTCCCAACATACCAGCAATTACAATCTGTCTTGTTTTGAGTTTTATTTTCTTTTCCTCCCATCCCAGTCCATTGATCCAGGTGGACTAAACTTATTGTATTTAACAGCTTTTACTGGGTGCAGCTCTTAATTTTAAGATTCCGCCCCTGCTGTTATAGCTATATTATAATAATAATCGACTTGAATAACAAGTATTTTCAGGAATTTTTTCTTAAACTTTGTTTATTTTATCTTTTTTCTGTCAGTTTCTTTAAATAATTGATGATTACCTGGTCAACTTCCATTGCTTTAAAGTGTTCTATCAGCTTATTCTCCTTAAAGTAGCGCAGCAGTCTGGCCAGATAGCTCATTACCTTATTACGTTTACTTTCCCGCATCAATTGACGGTGAAAAAGTTCTGTTCCCATTTCATAATAGTTGAGCTTTAAAGCTGCAATTAGTCTATAAAAATCTAAATACTCATCATCTAAGTATTTTCCATGTGGAATTTCTGTTAAAATTGGAGCTGGATCGGCAAATCTAAGAATAGTCTCATAATAAGCAACTGTATCAAAATAACTTTCTACAGCTGCATCTTTAACTGCCTTAATCAGCTCTTCTTTTTGCTCCTGTTCGAGTTCTGACTTGTATTTTAAGAGTCTTAATTTAGCATAACTTAAGGCTGGAGTATCAACTCCTGCAGTTTCTACTTCCGCTATAACTTCTTTTAATTCCTGAGTGGTCATTTCTCGACCCTGATCATAAATTGTTTCATCTCCATCCAGGGCAGCCAGACTGATAAATAAACGGTTATTATAAACATCTTTTTTCTTGATTTGATCAATCAGACCTGCGTCAATTAACTCCAGCAGTTTATTGAGAAGGAGTTTTTGATAATTTCTGGCCTCTTCACTTTCAACTAACATCATTAAACTTGCCAGTAGATTATCTTCTGCTTCCAGAAGTTCATCAAAATCACTGACAAAATCAGCTAAGTCCTGATCATCACCGTGCTCAACTAAAAATCTTAAATAATCAGAAGCTACCTGCCAGTTATGGAAATGTCCATCTTTTCTGCTCTTTTCAATGGTAAAAGCAGTTTTGATCTTTGCTTCTGCTTCTTTTAGCTTACCCTGCTGAGAATCAGCCAGGAATAGAAGTCTTAAAAAATCAGGATTTTTCAGATGTTCAGCTGCCAGTTCATCTGCAAATTCGGAAAAATCATCATATAATTCTGCCGCCAGATAGCGGGCCAGAATATCAAGGGCTATCTGGGAGTTTTTAGGAGGCAGGTCTTTAATTTCGTTTAATAATTTTCTACCTTCACTCTCAGCTGAACTTATTTTGAGATTATCCAGCTGCTGAAAAACATTGAATATTTCTGCAGCCTGAGATAAAGCTTCTTTTTTATTCAGCTCTTTATTTTCAGCCAGATTAAACCTTTCTTCAATAAAATTATCTAAAAATGAAATTACCCGCATCTGTCTGTACTCTTTAAGCTCTTCATAATATTTTTCAAAAAGGCTTAAAGCACTTACTACATCATCTAAATCCATTAAAGTCTCCAGGCGGAAAACAATCAGCTGTAAATTTTCGGAATCAATCTGCATTGCTCGATCAATAATGTCATTAACCCGCTGAAAGTTCTGTCCCCTTTTATAAACCTCGGCTAAAGCAATTAGAAGGGGAATGCTCTCCCCCTTTGCCTCTAAAGCCTGACGCACAACTGACTCTGCTTCATCAATTTCTTCCTGATCAAGCATGATATTTACCAGTGGTGAAATAAATGCTTCATCCAGATCAGTTCCCATCAGCTGCCAGGCATGTCTTAAATATTTTCCTGCCTGCTGATAATTATTGCTCTGTAAGGTATAAACAATTAAAGGCAGCAAAAATCTATGTTCCAGAGGATAATTCTCTACAGCTTCCTTTAATAAACTTAAAACCTCTTCCTCGTTTTCTGCCTCTTTAACTGCCTCAAAATACTCTTCTACACTTTGATCCGGATTGCTGCGGGCACAGCATTTTTTGAACTTTTTGCCGCTGCCGCAGGGACATGGTTCATTGCGGCCGATACTATAAGAGCGAACCGTGTCTTTTTCTCTTCTCTTAGCTATACTTTCTTTTAGATCTTTTAATCTTTTATCCATCTTTTTCCCAACCTTTCTTCGTCTAAGCAAATATTTTAACATTAATAGAGCTCCATCAAGCTAAAAAGCTTCTGGAGCTCAATCGTTTTTTATTAAATTTTCATCTCTTTTAATTATAGCAGAACTACAGCCTTATTTAAAGTTATAATTAACATAACCAGGCTTATATTTTCTAAAACAAAATTCCAGAAAGGTAAATAATTTTTATCCTACAATTTTAAATAAGACAGCTTACTTTGTTATTTTATTTTTCTGCAATAATCTCTTTTAGATTTTCAATTAATAAATCAATATCTTCTTTTTCGACAACTAATGGCGGCAGCAGCCGCAGAGTATGTTCTTTAACTCCATTAACTAAAAATCCGCGCTCAAAGAGCTGATTGGTAACTTCTTTAGCTGACAGACTTTCGTCAAACTCTACAGCCAGCATTAAGCCAAGACCTCTTGTTTCAAGAAGACTATCATTTTCAGCCACCAGTTTATCCAGCTCAGCTCTTAAATAAATCCCTTTTTCTTTGACAGATTCCAGAAATCCAGCTTCCAGCATGATGTCCATTACCTCTGAGGCGGCTCTGGCTGCCAGTGGATTACCGCCAAAGGTTGTCCCATGATCACCAGGTTCAAAAGCCGAGGCAGCCTCCTCTTTAGCCATAAAAGCTCCTATGGGAACACCACCACCTAAAGCCTTAGCGAGAGTTATTATATCTGCTTCCACACCGTAATTTTGATAGGCAAAAAGTTCACCGGTTCTGCCCATACCGCACTGAACTTCATCAAAAATCAAAAGAATATCTTTTTGATCACAGAGTTTACGCACACCCTCTAAATATTCTTTTTCCGCCGGGTAAATTCCACCCTCTCCCTGGACTGGCTCCAGCATAATTGCTGCAGTCTTATCAGTTACGGCCTCTTTTAAAGCTTCCAGATCATTAAAAGGCACTGTATAAAACCCTTCTGGTAGAGGAGTAAATGGTTTTTTGTATTTATCCTGTCCGGTTGCAGTCACAGCTGCCATTGTCCGGCCGTGAAAAGACTTATCAGCTGTGATAGTTTCAAACTTATTGGTCCCATTTTTCTTAAAATACTTGCGGGCCAGCTTTAAGGCTCCCTCATTTGCTTCCGAACCACTGTTGGCAAAAAACACCCGGTCATAACAGGAATTCTGACATAACTTTTTTTCCAGCTCCGCCTGAGGCTCTATGTAATAGAGATTAGAACAGTGAATAATTTTATCTATCTGATCTTTTAAGGCGTCCTTAAAACGCTGGCTGCTGTAACCCAGGGCATTAACTCCAATCCCCGCTAAAAAATCCCGATATACCTTACCATCCTTGCTGTAGATCTTTATCCCCTCAGCTCTTTCAACATAAAGCGGATATCTGCCGCTGTAAACATTCATAAAATGCTTCTCATCCATTTCAACAATCTCTTCTATTTCCATCTTATCAATTCTCCCTTCTAATAATAGAAATAATTTTTCCTAAAATAAGATAAAATTTACCGATTAAACCTTCAGTTTCATTTTTTTACTATAAATCTCAAGCTCCTAATCCTGAACAATCATTGTCCCAACTCCCTGATCAGTAAAGATCTCTAAAAGCAGTGGGTGAGCTACCAGGCCATTTAGAATGTGAGTTCTAATAACTCCACTTTCTACAGCCTGCATACAGCCTTCAACTTTGGGCAGCATTCCACCCTGAATCTTGCCCTCGGCAATCCATTTTTTGATCTCGCTAAATGTCAGCTGAGAAACTCGGCTGTCTGCATCTTCTGCATCATAACGGATTCCATTAACATCGGTCAAATAGATTAGTTTTTCTGCTTTTAAGGAAGCTGCCAGTTCTCCTGCCACACTATCTGCATTAATATTTAGACCTTCTCCCTGATCATTGACTCCAACAGGTGCAATTACCGGGATATAGCCATCTTCAATTAACTTTTCTATTAGCTCCGGGTTAATCTGTTCAACTTCACCGACAAATCCTAAATCTTTTGCTGGATCAGTAAATTCTTTCTTTTTCGCCCTGATCAAATTTCCATCCTTCCCGGAAACTCCAACCGCCTTAGCCTGCATTTTATTGATCAAAGCCACAATTTCCTTATTTATCTGAGCTGAAAGCACCATCTCCACAATCTCCATTGTTTCTTTGTCAGTTACCCGCAGACCGTCAATAAAATTTGCTTTAATATTTAAACGAGCCAGAGTTTTGTTAATCGCCGGGCCCCCACCGTGAACTATAACTGGGTTGATCCCTACATATTTAAGCAGAGTAATATCCTCAATTAATTTTTCCTTTAACTCATCATCTGCCATAATACTACCGCCATATTTAATGACAAAAGTCTTGCCAAAAAAGTCCTTAAAATATGGTAAAGCTTCAATTAAAACATTTGCCTTTTCTATTAGTTCTTCTATTGTATTCTCCTCCTTGCTGCTAAATACTATTTTAAGGGAATAATGCTGTTGCTTTAAGACCGGTGTTTTCAGGAAATCCAAAAATAAGATTCATATTCTGTACTGCCTGTCCGGCTGCTCCCTTGAGCATATTATCAAGAGCGGAAACAATGATTATTCTATCTGTACGCTGATCATATTTAAAGCCAATCTGAGCAAAGTTTGAACCAGCTACATTTTTTATTTCCGGCAGCTCATCTACCAGCACCTCTACAAATTCTTCCTGATTATAGGCCTGCTGATATAGCTGCAGAATTTCTGCCTCAGAACTTTTCTCCTTCAAATTAAGATAAATCGTTGCTAAAATACCTCTTTTAATTGGAACCAGATGGGGAGTAAACAAAATCTGTGTCCTTTTTTCTGCTGCAGATTTATCAGAGCTTAATTCCCCTGGCTCCAGCTCATATTCTCCTGCCAGAAACTGATTTGATATATATTCAATTTCCGAACTGTGTCTGTGTATCCCCGGACTGTAAGCCTTCATTGTGTTATGAGTTTCTGTGAAAAGTAAATTTTGTTTTAAACTGCGCCCGGCTCCACTGACCCCGGATTTAGCGTCAATAATAATCGAACTGAGATCCGCCTTTGAAAACTGCAGCAGTGGTAAAATCCCAAGCAGTGATGCTGTAACATAACAGCCGGGATTGGCCACTAAATCAGCCTCTTTAATCTTTTCCCGATTCAATTCTACCAGCCCGTAGACAGCTTTTTTTGCCAGCTCAGGATACTGATGCTCAACTCCATACCATTCCTGATAAATTTCTACATCATGGTAGCGAAAATCACCACTTAAATCTATAATTTTTGTTCCTTTACCATAAAGTTCTCCCACAATATTCTGCGAAACTCCATGGGGGAGAGCTGTAAAAATCAGATCACTTGCTGCTGGCTCAAAATCTTCCACTGCTATTAGTTGATATTCATTTAAACTCGAACCTCTAAACTGGGGATAAAGATCAACCAGTCTCTGACCGGCACTACTTTTGGAAACTAAATCTTTAATTTCAACCTCTGGATGCTGATGTAAAAGCCGCATTAACTCAATTCCCACATAGCCGGTAGCTCCAACTATCGAAACTTTTCTCATCTTCTCAACTCCTTTAATCCTAAAATACCTGAAAAAATATTGATCTTTTAAATTATATCTTTGGCTTATTTTATCGCATTAAAGTATACGAATCAAGCTATTTGGCTAATTTACTCAGATAAAGCAAAAAAAGTGTTAAACGGTTAATATAATTTGCCTGTTAAATGGATTAAAATTATTTATAGAATATTTCAGAAAGGGTGATTTTATGGAGTTTTTTGAGCTTAAAAATGGCAATAAAATTCCAGCACTGGGTTTAGGAACTTCTGGTCTAAAAGGAGAAGAGTGTACTAAGGTTGTTAAACAGGCACTTGAGCTTGGTTACCGACATATCGATACAGCTGATATGTATGGAAACCATCGGGCAATTGCGAAGGCTTTAAATGAATCTGATGTTGAAAGAGGTCAGCTTTTCATTACCTCTAAAATCCAGAGTCAAGATTTAGAATATAAACAGCTGCTAAAATCAGCTGCTCGACTTTTAATTGAACTGGATATCAAATATTTTGACCTGCTTTTAATTCACTGGCCGAGTCCGGATATCCCGGTTGAAGAATCGCTAAAAGCAATGCAGGAATTAAAAGAAGACGGCAGGGCCAGAAATATTGGTGTTAGCAATTTTACAATTCCACTTTTAAAAGAGGCACTTGAGCATTATCCTGATCTGGTGACTGTTAATCAGGTAGAATTTCATCCAACACTTTATCAAAAAGATCTGCTGAATTTTGCTTTTAAAAATGATGTTATTTTAACTGCTTATAGTCCCCTGGCTCAGGGAGAAGTGTTCAATAACAGTGTGCTCAAAGACCTGGGAGAAAAATATGATAAAACTCCAGCTCAACTTGCTTTAAGATGGTTGGTTGAAAAAAATATTGCTGCTATTCCGAAGGCGAGTTCTAAAGCTCATTTAAAAAACAATCTTGAAATTTTTGACTGGGATTTTCCGGTTGAAGCTGCCAGAGAAATGGAGCTCTTAGATCAAAATAACCGTTTGATAGATCCCAGTTATCCTCATTTTAATTAAAAATCAACTACAATAAAACCCCACTTATTTGCTAAAAGTTTTAGAATGCTTTTAAGCAAAATATAAAGTGGGGTTTTGTGATGAAAGTATAACTAACGTTATTTAAAGGCAGCTGTTCTTCACAGCTGCCTTCTTTACGACAGCATAAACTGAAGCGGGCATCTTAATTCTTCTCACTAATATTCAATTCTTATAGCGATAATTAACTGTTTAAGAATCCAGCTTCTTTTTTAGTTCAAAAACATCCAGCATCTCAGCTATTTTATCTGCATAAATTCCAGCTGCATTGACTACAAAACGGCTTTTAAACTTTTCCTTAACAGTTTCTATTTCAAAATAATCATTATTATTTTCAATATTTATGACCTCTGACTCTAATTTCAAATCAACTCCATTATTAACAGCATTTTCTGCCAGGGCAGTGGTAAATTCATAGGGAGAAGTAACTCCTATAGTTTTGCAGTAAAAAGCTGCCTGAGCCTGATCACTAACATGAGGTTCAATTTCTTTTATCTGATCACCATAAATTATTTCTATCTCCTCTTCCGCCTGGCCTACTTCCAGAGCATTTTGATATATTTTATCTAGAGTTTTTTCGTCTTCATCATCAAAGGCAAGTACCAGACCTCCTGTGTTTTTATAACCAAAATTAAGCTCTTCATTTAATTTTTTATACACTGCATTCCCCTGAATACAGAGTTCGCCTTTTAAGGTTCCTGCTTTTGCGACATAACCACCGTGGACAATTCCGGTGTTAGCTTTGGAAGCACCTGTAGAAACATCTGATTCTTTTTCAATTAAAGCCACCGAAAGATTATATTTAGAAAGTTCTCTGGCAATCGCTGAGCCAACAACACCTGCTCCTATGATACTGACATCATACATTAATTTAACCCCCTTTAGCAGCTGTTCCTTAACTATAATAAAGATTACAAAATCAGCAATGATTTACCATAAATTTTATCTCAATAAAACATTAATTGTAACTTATTAAGTTTTAAAAAATAAAGGCCTTCCTACATGAGGAAAGCCTTTTAATTGTTTAATTTCTGCTGTATATTTTTTTATACTCAGTCCTATTTTTTGCCTTTTTAAAATCATAAACTGCTTTAACCAGAATATTATTTTTCTCAAACAGATCTTTTAACTCATCCAAAGCAGCCGGCACAGTTATTGCCGAGCCGCAGTCTGTAGAAATCTCAGGCGGTACAGCTGCCATCCTGTAATCTAAATCATTATCAAAAAGCACTCTCTCGGCTTTAATTGAATGATGAGTTGACTCAAATAAGATTAATTTTTCTTTTTGCTCCTTATTTACTCCCATTCAATTTTAACTCCTTTATCACCTTGACGAGCTTTTGCGATTACAGCCACATCCAGGCCTTCAGCGTAAAGATCAATTAATAACTCAGCCGCGTCTGCTTCGGCAACTGAAATTAAGAGTCCACCTGAAGTCTGAGGATCATACATTAGGTCATAAAGTGTCTGATCCCGCTCTCCCTTTTCGCTGACAAATTCCTGGTAATTATCTCTATTTTTATAAGCACCAGCAGGTAAAAGACCTGATTCAGCAAATTCTCTTACTCCCGCAAAAACCGGAATCTCCGGAGCCTCAATTTCAATTTGCAGACTGCTGTTTTCCGACATCTCCAGTAGATGACCAATTAAACCAAAACCTGTTACATCTGTACAGGCATTGATCTGATACTGATCAAAATATTTTAAGGCAGTATTATTTAAGCTTAACATTGACTTTACTGCCGGATTGCTCTGATCACCACTGGTAAATCCACCTTTAATTGCCGCAACCATAACACCTGTTCCCAGAGGTTTGGTTAATAGAATTAGATCATTTTCTTTGATCCCGGAATTACTGAGTAAATTATCGGGATGAACAGTTCCAGTCACAGAAAGTCCGTATTTAGGCTCTTCATCTACAACGGTATGCCCACCACATAAGCTGGCACCGGCTTCTTTTACTTTATCAGCACCTCCCTGCAGAATTTGAGACAAAATTTCTGCTTCCAGAGAGGAAGGAAAACCTACAATATTCATTGCTAGAATCGGCTGCCCTCCCATTGCATAAACATCACTCAAGGCATTAGCAGCGGCAATCTGACCAAATAAATAGGGGTTATCTACTACCGGGGTAAAGAAATCAAGAGTCTGGATCAATGCAATATCATCAGTTAAAGAATATACAGCAGCATCATCAGCCTTATCGAGGCCGATTAGCAATTTTTCTGGATCAGCAGGAAAATTAACGCGGCGCAGAACCTGCGCCAGAGCCCCAGGGCCCATCTTGGCTGCTCAGCCAGAGGTTTTACTGTAATCAGTCAATTTGATTTGAGACATAAAATCACCAACTTCCTAATTTTATTACTTTGTATCTTTATCGATAATATTTGGATCTCTATCTAATAATATATAATATCTGAATTCAAACAGCAAATTAAACTTTTACATAATCACTGCTGTTGATGCTGTTTACGATTTCATACATGTTGCTAACTTCTCCGACCTCTACTTGATCGCTTAGATCATAATAGTCCAGACAGGTACCACAGATTAAAATTTCTACTCCAGCAGTTTCTAATTTTTCTAAAACTGCAGTTACATCCTTTTCTAAAACAGCCATTTTAACACCCGAATTTAGAAAAATTACTTTTTTGGGCAGCGGTTTAATTTCCAGTAAAGTCGAAAGAAAACCTTTAATTAAAATTTTACCCAGTTCCTCTTCTCCCTTCCCTAAGGTATCAGAAGCAATTAAATAAACCTTTCCCTGATTGGATTTAGCATCAGAATTAGGACTGGCAGCTGAAACAGCTTCACTTTCTACTTTAGCTTCTCCAGAATTTTTTATTATAATCTTAAAATAGTCAGCAGACTCTTCTACAATACTGACTTCTGCTTTCATTTTCTGAGCTAATTTAGCTACATTTTCGGAAGCTATTTTATTGTCAACAATCACTAAAATCTCATCATTATCTGCCATCGCTTTTTTGGTCAGCACAACCGGTTTGGGGCAGTCCAAACCTCTAGCATCAATCTCCTTCATTTTTATTCCTCCTCATCATTTAATCTTTTCTAATATATTTAAAAGTTCATTTACTTCAGCTTCAGTATTAAAATAACCCGGACTGATTCGCAGCAGCCCCAGATCATCTGTACCTAAAAATTTATGTAATAAAGGAGCACAGTGCAGCCCAGCCCGCAGCTGAATATCATAATCATGCTGCAGTTTAAAGGCCAACTGATTGGAACTGCAGCCTTCTAAATTAAATGCGGTAACAGCTGTTCTATTATTTGTATCTTTTTTTCCATAAACTTTGAATGCAGCAAGTGAAGTTAAACCATCAATCAATTTTTTTAATAAATTCATTTCCTGCTGATGAATATTTTCTAAACCCTCATTTTGAATAAACTTAATTCCTGCCCCCAGGCCAATTATTCCAGGTGTATTAAGAGTCCCCGCTTCCAGATAATCCGGCATAATTTTCGGCTGCTTAATGCTCAAAGAATTTGCTCCGGTACCTCCTTCTTTTAGCGGCAGCAGTGTCTCCGAATCTCTAACATATAGAGCACCAACACCAGGAGGACCAAACAGCGATTTGTGTCCCGGAACTGCCAGAAAGTCAATTTTCATTTTATCTACATCAATGGGGATCACTCCAGCAGTCTGAGCTGCGTCAACTAAAAATAAGATACCTTCTGCAGCAGCGAGTTCTCCAATTTTCTGCAGATCATTGACTGTTCCCAGCACATTAGAAGCATGAGAGATTGCAATCAGTCTAGTATTATCTTTAATAGCATTTTTTAATGACTGATAATCAACTTCTGCACTTTCTAAATCCAGATTTATATGATCTACTTCTATTTCTCTTTCTGTTTTTAAACGCTCTAAAGGTCTAAGTATTGAGTTATGTTCCATCTTCGAAGTAATTACATGGTCTCCGCTTTTTAAAACTCCCTTGAGAACAGTATTTAGAGATTCGGTGGCCCCTGAATTAAAAACTAAATGAGCAGAATCCTTAATTGAAAAGAAATCAGCTATCTTTTCCCTTATCTCAAAAATCATCCGGGCTGAATCTAAAGTCTCTGCAGAACCAGAACGACCGGGATTCATACCTGAATTACGAAAAAATTGATCTACTTCCTGATAGACAGACTCAGGCTTGGGCCAGCTGGTAGCAGCGTTATTAAAATATATCATAAGATTAACCTCCGTTTTTGAAATCCGTTCTTATTAATTAATTCTTTTTCTGAGTTGAAAAACCTTTATTTAAAATTAAAAATCTTAGAATTAATTATATTAAAATGTTCATTTATGTTCACGCACCGGGTGCGTGAACATAAATGAACATAAACAAAAGTAAAAAACTCCTGCTTTTACACAGAAGTTTTAATTGAAGATAATTCTATTTGGAGTATTATATCTTTTTAAATTAAATTCTTATTTTATAGTTTTTCTAAATCCGCTTTAATTTCTGCCACCAGTCTATCGATTTCCTGATAATCTTCATCTGCTCCATGACCCTTAGCAACTACTGGATCATAAAGATCAACTTTTAGATTTGGCATTAAATCAAGCAGTTTATCTGTCATTCTACCGGCCCAGCCGTAAGAACCAATAATTGAAGCATAACGAGTCTTTGGCTTTAAGATATTTGCCATGTAGGCTGCATAAACTGCAGATGGATGAGGTCCTGTTAAAACAGTTGGTGAACCAAAGATTACAGTTGAAGCATCAACCAACGAAATGGCTAAGTCACCAAGATCAACATCAGTTAAATCGAAAGGCTTAACCTTAATTCCTTCATCAATTAAGGAGCTAATAAAGTAATTAATTAAATCTTTAGTACTACCATGCATCGAAACATAGGGAACTACAACCTCAGGTTTTACCTCATCACTTACCCAATCCTGGTAGGCTTCTAAAATCATATCTGGATTATCATAAACCGGACCATGACTGGGAGCAATCATCTCAATCTCATAATCTTCTAATTTAGCCAGATTCTTTTTGATTATCATTCTAAAGGGCATCATAATTTCTGCATAATATCTTTTAGCTGCCTTATATACTTCTGCTTCATCCTCCACAAATAAATCACTTGTAGCTAAATGAGAACCAAAGAAGTCACAGGGGAATAAAATGTTTTCTTCCTGCAGATAAGTTGACATGGTTTCTGGCCAGTGGACCCAGGGAGTATCAATAAACTCCAGGGTTCTGCCGCCCAGATCTAGTGTTTCACCATCTTCAACAGCTCTAATTTGATCTGACTCAAGCTCAAGTAAATCTAAAAGCATTGGTTTTGCCTTTTGGGAACTTAAAACCTCCGCCTCAGGAAACTTCTTTAACAGATGTGGAATTGAACCAGAATGATCCTGTTCAGCGTGGTTGGAAATAATATAGTCTATTTTTTCCACACCCAGATCATCAAGATTATCGAAAAAATCTTCCACAAAATCAGGCTCTACTGTATCAATTATTGCATTTTTTTCGTCACCTTTAATAAAATATGAGTTATAACTTGTTCCATCAGGCAGTGGGATCAACTCATCAAATAATTTGCGGTGCCAGTCAATAACACCTACACTATGAATATCATTTTTAACTTTTCTAAACATTTAAAACTCCTCCTTATATTCTTATACTTCTAAAAGTTATTATAGATTTGTTTATGTACAGATAGAAATTTCTATCTGTACATTATTATATTAATTCCTAGTTGTTTTATCAAGTTTATTATATAACTATATTTTTTATACTTCTGTGAGCTATATCACAGAAAGAAGTGTGCCCAAAATTAAGCGAGCACACGCACACCTCTAAGTTCTAAGTTTAAGAAGATAATTGCCTGTTAACTGCCTTTAAACAAGCTTTGGCAATTGCCAGAGCTATATTGTTATCTAAATAAACAGCACCAACCAATTTCTCCTTTAGTCGATTACTCTGACTGTCAAAATTATATACCTGAGCAATTACAAGCTCTTCCTTGCCCTTAATGGTAAAAACATCCTCCACTACAAGGTGACCATTAAAATCTAAATATTTATTTATCACTTCAACTACTGATCTGGCGATAAGTTTTTCTAGATTTTCTCCCATCTGAGCTTCAAAGGATTCAAAAACCTCTTCCTCATTGATCAGCATCTTAACATTACAGCGGCAGCTATTATTTTCGGTATAAATTGAAACTAACTCTATTCGATTGCTGGAAAAATCGTTAACAGCCTTTTTAAAATTGCTGTCAATTCTGGCAATACTTATTTTTTTGTGGTCAATTTTGAAATCATTATGGACCATGCAGACTGTTTCTACATCTCTCACAATTCGCTTGGGATCTCTCTTTTTATCAGCAATAATATGTATTTCGTCTATCTCATCTGCCCCGGTTAAATTACAGGAAACAACACCGTCAAGTTCTTGAATTAATTTTTTAATCTCTGTATTCATCCTCAACTCTCCCCTTTTTAAATCAAAATAAAAACTAGTAATCAAGCGCTAATTCTAATTCTTTTATTTTTTCTTCACTTTTAAATTTATCATCAAAATAACCATCTTTAATTAATTCAATTATTTTTTGAGCAATTTCAGGATCAAACTGCCCTCCAGCGCATTTCTTAAATTCTTCTATTATTTCATCTTTAGTCATTGGAGGCTTATAGCTTCGACCGGTGATCATTACGTCCAGAGAATCACAGGCAGTTAAAATTCTGGCTCCTATCGGTATTTCTTCGCCTTTTAAACCTTCAGGATAGCCTTTGCCATCCCAGCGCTCATGATGGTATAGAATTATATCTAATTCATCATTTATTAAATCTATATCTTTTAAAAGTTGATAACCATATTCAGTATGTCTTTTAATTTCTTCATATTCCTGATAACTCAAATTATCCGAGCTTCTTAAAATATGATCATCAACATAGATTTTCCCTATATCATGAATCTTGGTAATACTGATAATTTTTTCTGATTTAGCTCGCGATAAGTTCATTTCATTACAGAGATGGTAGTTATATTTTGCAACCCGCTCACAGTGCCCTTCAGTATAGTGATCTTTAGAATCAATAACCTTCAGAAAACTTTCGATTATTTGAGTATAAGAATTCATCTGCTGTAAGCGTGAATAAAAGAAATCTTTGATAATAAATAATAATATAATAATCAGAACAAAAAGAAATTTACTAAAGTATATGTAGGAAGCCAGCAAAATCAATCCTATAAAGTAGGAGGTGATTAAGTTCTTCGAAAGCTCTCTAAAATAACTTACAAGTGTCATCTTATTTACATCATTATCAGCTAAATTGATTACTATGTAGACTAAGAAATTATTGATTATAAAATAAACCAAACTTGCTAATAAAATAGATAAAAAGGGAAATGAATTACCATCAAGCACCGGCCTTGTAATATTAAAAATTAAAGCTCCAGAAATTGAAGCTAAAAAAATAGAACTTCTATTAAACAAAAATTTATACCAGACAAAATATTTAATCTCTTCTTTGTATGTTATAGTTCCGATAGCTGTAATAATCCCCACCCAAAAAGGGTTAATAAAATAAAAGGAACTTATTAAAACTGGTAAAGTCATAGATGTTTTAATTTCAGTTATATAATTAAAAAAGATGCTATAATTATTCAGCACAAGAGTTACAGATAATAAAAATAAAATATGTGAATAATTATTTGGAAAACCATATTCATAAAATAACAAAATAAATACAGTCAAAAAAGATAAATATATTGTTGATAAATAAAATTTTAATTTTTTAGTCACTTTTTAGTCACCTCTTAGTTAGTAAATCTGACAGCAGATTAATTATAGGTTTACCACTTACTAGTGTCAGCTAATACAGAAATAGCTGTACCAAATGTAATTAAAGCGGTTGTAATAGCAACATAAATTTTTTTCATTAAGATTCAGCTCCCTTCGTTTTTGGTATTTCTAAGCTCATTTACGAAGGTAAGCTAGGCTCATTTTTTAAGCTAGTCTCTTTCTGCTGTCAGATTACTATTTAATATAATTCAATGTTTTTGACAAAAGTCCTCTTTTTTAGAAAAAAAAAGTACTATTAGACCTTAATTCATTAGTCTTACCGGTGATTTTTAGAATAATCTAATAATTACCAGAAAAAATAACAAAAATCGACAGGTTCACGGTGCTTGTCAGCTTTTGACCGTTTCTGTCGATTTTAATATAAATTATTCTATATTTGCCTGAGTCATTTTTTTAGGCTCTACATGTTTTTCAAATTCTTCTGCACTTAAATAGCCAAGTTTAACTGCAGCTTTTTTTAGACTAAGATCTTCTTTTAATGCTTTTTGAGCAATTTCTGCGGCTTTATCATATCCAATTACAGGATTGAGGGCTGTAACCAGCATTAAACACTGTTCCAGGTAATTCTCTATCTGTTCCCTATTAGGCTCAATTCCACTTAGACAGCGCTGATTATAAGAACTCACCGCATCTCCCAGCAGTCTAATTGACTGCAGTATATTATAGATAATCAGAGGTTTGCTTACATTAAGCTGGAAATTACCGCTGCCCCCACCAATATTAACAGCAGTGTCATTAGCCATCACCTGTGCTGCAGCCTGGAATAAGGCTTCAGCCTGAGTAGGATTAACCTTAGCCGGCATAATTGAACTTCCCGGTTCATTTTTAGGAACTTTGAGTTCTCCAATTCCACAGCGAGGACCGGAAGCAAGCCAGCGGGTATCATTGGCCAGCTTCATTAAAAATGAGGCTGCTGTTTTTAAAACTCCACTTAAATTAACAAAACTATCGTGAGCTGCAATTCCAGCAGATTTATTGGCTGCAGCCCTGAAATTTTTATTTGTTTCTAGATTTATGTATTTAGCTGCTATCTCATCAAATCCAGCTTTAGTATTTAAACCTGTTCCCACAGCGGTTCCACCCAGAGGCAGCTTTTTTATGTATTTGAGGCTGTCTTTAAGCATCTCAATTATATCCTCCAGCTGAGCTGCGAAGGCTGCAAATTCCTGTCCCAGTGTAATTGGAGTGGCATCCATCAGATGAGTTCTGCCAACCTTGACCAGTTCTTTATATTCTTCTGCTTTCTCATCTAATTCAATCTTTAAATCAGCAAAAATCGGCAGCAGAAAATCTTCTACTTTGATTACAGCTGCCAGAGCCATTGCAGTGGGAAATGTATCATTTGATGACTGAGACATATTAACATCATCATTGGGATGGACTGGCTTTTTACTTCCCAATTCTTCTCCTGCCAGCTGCGAAATTCTATTTGCCAGAACTTCATTTACGTTCATATTTGTCTGAGTTCCAGAACCAGTCTGCCAGAGAGAAATCGGAAAATGCTGATCAAGCTCTCCTGCAATTAGTTCTTCAGCTGCTCTCAAAATATAATCTCTTTTGGCTCTACTAATTAATCCCTGTTCGTGATTCGCCAGCACAGCCGCCTTTTTGACAATTCCATAAGCTTTAATTATTTCAACCGGCATTTTTTCTTCCCCGATTGGAAAATTTTCTACAGCCCTTGCAGTCTGGGCCCCATATAGTTTATCAGCAGGTACCTTAACTTCTCCAAGACTATCTTCTTCTAAACGGTAATCCATCTGACACCTCCAATTAAAAAGAAATCAAAATAACTAAGTTTAAATCAATAATTCTTTAAACATAAACATTATCTTCTTTTTCATTTGTATCGGAATCTTCCAGCTCTTCTTCCTGTTCCTCAAGCTCTTCTAATTCCTTCATAACCTGTTTTTCTTTTTCCAGATCTACTTTATAGAGATCAACTTCCAGCTCTTCAGAATTTTTATTTAGATCTTCATCCTGTTTTTTTGAAAATTTAGCAGCTGTTTTTTCTTCCTTCTCAGAACTCCCCTCAGCATTAGCAGCAGCACTATCACCAATTAGAGAAGCTGCCCACTTACCGCACCGGTCACCTGTAACAGCAATTACTTTATCATCTGCTATAACTTTGATTACCTCACAATTGTTGGCACAGTCATCACATTCAAAACTTGTTGTTTCAAACTCCTGCTCTGTTAAATCAAAGCCTCTAAAACTGCTTGCCTGACCACTTCTTTTAACATCTCTTTTGGCCAGCATAGCTATCCCAATTGCTCCCATTACATCATGATGTTCGGGGACAATTACTTCAGCTCCAATTTCTTCTTCAAAAGCTGCTTTAATCCCAATATTGGCTGCTACACCGCCCTGGAAGATATATTCCCCTTCTAAAACTCGATTCCGGACCAGGTTATTCATATAGTTTCTGACCAGGGCTTCGGAGAGACCATTGATAATTTCAGGTTTAGTAAATCCATACTGCTGTTTAGAAATCATATCTGATTCAGCAAAAACCGTACAGCGGCCAGCTATTCTGACCTCTCGTTCAGCTTCTAAGGCCAGTTCTCCAAATTCTTCAATGGGAACTCCCAGCCTTTCTGCCTGGTGATCCAGAAAAGAACCTGTACCAGCTGCACAGACAGTATTCATCGCAAAATCAACCGCAATTCCATCTTCTACAATAATTAGTTTGGAGTCCTGGCCTCCGATTTCAAAGATAGTACCGGCTTCAGGATAATAATAGGTGGAAGCCCGGGCATGAGCGGTAATCTCATTTTTAACAGTATCAGCTCCTAAAATATAGCCAATTAGCTCTCGCCCGCTGCCTGTGACACCAACTCCATTGATTTTATAATCCTCCAGCTCAATTTCTTCTTTAAATTTAGTCAAACCTTCTTTAACCAGTTCTATGGGATTACCTGAATTGCGGGTATAAAGTTTAAAAGCCAGTTCGTTTTCTTCATCGATAGCAACAATATTGATACTAACTGATCCGATATCTACACCCAGATAAAGATTATTCATCTACATGACCTCCCTGTAATTTTTTTCTCTGATCATATCTAAAAATGCCTCCACTCTGGTCAGTACATTTGCATCAGCAGTCTGTTCATCAATAGAAATTGTTAAAACAGGTATCTCATATTTTTCAGATAAATCATCTATCACACTCTGAGATACAAGCTCCGGCAGACAGCCAAAAGGTTTTAGATGAATAATCCCATCAAAGCCTTTTTCCTTAAAATTAATGGCATGACCAATATTATCTCTCGCATGACCGCCGATTCCGATCTCGATAAATTCTTCTCCCTTTTTTTCGATTTCTTCTAAATCTTTGCCGATAAAGGGAAAAATATTTTCTCTAATCCAGTCTGCCAGATACTGGGAACGTTCAACTTCAAAACCAAATCGATTTACCTTTTCTTCAATCTGGTTGTTGATCGACTGCTCCAGCACAACATATATTTCGCCAATGATTCCAATTTTAAGACGCTCATTTTCAGCCGGGATGGAATCTTCAAATTTTGCCAGTTTATTTAAGTATTTATTTTTGATTTCCTTAATATCTGAAGTATTTTTAATCTGAAAAAATTCTGACTGAGCATCCATCCAGAGCTTATTGATTGTTCCCTGATCATTATAGGCTCTTAAGATTTCTATCTTTTTTTCAATAACATCCAGTGCTTTTGTAAGTTCATAAACAGTCTTGATCACTTTAGCTACTTTTAACCAGGAACTGTCTCCTTTTAATCTTTTTACTATCTCATAAAAATATTTATAATCATCACGAGGAGAATCAATAACAATAATCTCTACATCATAGCCTAAATCCTGAAGAATCTTTTTATGGACTTCTCCGTAATATCCGGCCCGACAGGGTCCGTGACCACCACTGGTAACCAGGGCATCTAAATTCTTATCCATCAATTTTAAATAGATACCGGTAATCACTTTAAAAGGAAAACAGGCAAATTCAGGACTGTGTTTTACACCCAGATCAATGATCTCTTTATTGGGTTTAGGCGGCATTACCACCTCATGACCTAAAAGTTCTAAAAGTTTTTTATATACAATTGTTGGTCCCATATAAGGAAAAGATAATCTCATCTCAGTTATTCTCCTTTTTTAATCTCAGTAGGTCTATAAAAGCTTCAATTCTGGTAATAATATGACTTTCTCCTGTCTGCTCATCAATTCTTAAAGTCATAAAGGCCTTATCATATTCTTTGGCATCAACCTCTAAAATCTGGCCCAGCATTGAATCCGGACCACAGCCAAAAGCAGTCAGGTGAATCACCCCATCTATCCTATTATTTTTAAAATAATGCTCGGCTGCTCCATACAGTTTATTGGTAAATTCCCAGAACATGGGCTTTCTCAGTTTTGACAGCTCTTTTTCTATAATTTCTTCTGCTACCATCGAAAAGGTGTGGACTCTAACACCCATTTCCTTCAGCTTATTAAGAATATCCATGTTTATATACTGATCAGAAATATTGTAACCATAACCAATAACAGCAACATCAACAATTTGCTCATTTCCAGGTGTTTCTATATCTTTTCTCTGACTCTGAGGTGGTTTTTTCTCATTTTCAAATTTAGAAATTAATTTTTCCAGCACTTCTGAATTTTCAATACTGGAAAAATAATTAATTAAATATCCCTGATAGAGCAAATTTCTATACCGCTGCCAGAAGTTAGAAGCTTTTCTTAAAGCCTTTTTCATTTCTTTTTTCGGAATAGATAAAATTTCTGCCAGCTGCTGATGATTGGCAAATTGTGCTATATTATCACTTTTTGAGTCAATCTGATCAGTAATTATTTCTGCTTTCAGTCTGGTTAAAGAATGTCTGACCATATCCGGTAAGCCGATAATTTTAGGACAGAAAACTGCATCTTTACGGATTGAGTGAAATCGCGGCAGAAAAATATAATCAACATCTTTATGATCCAGGTTTAAAATATGGCCAATCATGACTTTGATGGGAACACAGATCTCTGATAAAGATTTTTTAACTCCCTTATCCAGCAGTTCCCTGGAAGTACTGTCAGAAATAACAGGCTTTATGTTAAGTTCAGCAAAAAGTTTGAGCCAGAAAGGAAAATAGTAATAATACAGCAGAGCTCTGGGGATCCCAATTTTTATTTTTTTCATATCTCAATTCCTCCAAAACTTATCAGAAATTATTTTCAGTTTATAAATATTTTATAGTAAATTAATAAAAAATGCAAAAAATTTTAACTGCTGTGCCCCAGGGACCTGGACATTTTTTGAGAATATTCTACTACCAGCTCAGCCAGCTCGTTCATTCTTGACTCTGTCATTCTGGTCATTGGAGCAGAAATACTGAAAGCAGCTACTACATCACCACGATGATTAAAAATTGGACCAGCAATACAGCGAATATCTTCTTCCTGTTCCTCATCATCTACTGCATACCCCTGCTTCCTTACTTTTTCCAGATGATCTAAAAACTTATCGACTTCAGTTATCGTATTTTCCGTGTTTTTTTCCATTCCCTTTTTTTTAAGGATTTCTTTAACCCGTTTTTCCGAAAGCTGAGCCATAATTGCCTTTCCCAGACTGGTTGAATGTGCGGGAACTCTTTTACCAACCTGAGAGTACATGCGAATAGTGGCATTGCTTTCTACCTTATCTAAATAAATAATCTCACCTGAATCTAGAATTCCCAGATGGATTGTTTCCTCCGTTTTCTGCATCAATTCCTCTAAATAAGGACGAACTCGGACTCTGCTGTCAATATCATTTAAGACCTTTGAACTTAGCTCAAAAAGCTTAATCCCAGAAATGTATTTATGATTATCCTCATTTTTCTCTAAAAAGCCTCTGAATTTCAGGGTATCAAGCAGTCGATAAACAGTGCTTTTATGGATCCCAAGCTCTCTACTTATTTCGGTAACACCCATCCCATTTTCTCTGTCTACAATTAATTCTAAGATGTCAAGTGCTCTATCTAAAGATTTAATTAACTGATTTGGTTTTTTAGAAGCCATTATTTAGTCCTTTCTTTTCTTAAAAATTACAACCTTATTTTTTTAAAATCTTTCTATTTTTCTCTAAAACTTCGCTTATATATTTCTGAAACCGCGAAGGTCTTTTGGTCTTAATATAAAAATAACCAATAATCGAAGTAGTAAAAGCACCAATACAGTCTTCCATCAGATCAAACATTGTATCTATCAATCCTGATTTCTGCATATTTAATCCAAAAATAGTATCCATCCAGAACTCAAAGATTTCCCAGAAAACACCGATTGTGACCGCAAACGAAAAAGCAAAAACTGCTACAAAAAGCGGGCTTAAAACAACATCAATATTCTCATTTTTATTTAAAACATAAACCATTATAAAACCAATAAAACCCATTCCCATTCCGTAAATTAAATGCAGCATACTGTCCCACCACCAAAAGTGATAGTAAAATTCACGCTGCTCACCAAGATACATTGAAGCAAAAATAAAAACAATAATTATCAGCTGCAGTCCATTTGGAATATGCAAATAACTTTTATCAGTTAAATAGGCAGGTAAATAAATTAAGATAATGGCCAGAATTGAAGTAAAAAGGTTGAGCCAGTTTTCTGCTAAAAAGTTTCCAATAACAGCTGCCAGCAGCAGAATTAGAAAAAATCGCGTAATATAAAGTTGTAATTTTTCCTGATCCATAATAAATCCTTCCCTAAATAATATTCCAAAATTTTAATTTACTCAATAACAGATAAAATCTGCTTTCTATTTTCTTCGATATCAGGAACATAACTCTTCATTAATTTTAACTTACCTTTGATTTTGAACTCTTCTGCATAAGCAGGGATTAATACACTTTCAGTCTCATTTAATTCAATTTCCTGATCATCCCAGCTTAATTTTCCTGCCCCTTCTAAAACTGTTAGAATATAAAATCTCTGCTGATCTCCTTTGGCCTGATAACTTTCCTTGATCTTAATAATATCAAGCGCAAATTTATCATTCAAACAGAAATAGCTGTAATCATAATTTTCTTTACAGATTCTAAGCCCTTTTCTTTTTTTGGACTGGAGCTTAAAATCAATAACATCTAAGGCTTTTGATAAATGCAGTTCTCTACCCCGACCGTAGTCATAAACTCTGTAAGTTGTATCACTGCTCTGCTGTATTTCTGCAAGCATAACGCCAGAACCAATAGCATGGAGCAGTCCGGCTTTGATAAAAAAGACATCTCCTTTTTCTACTTTTACTTTTTTGACATACTGATTAATTTGATCATTCTTGACTGCTTTTTTGAATTCACTTTCTGTACAGTCTTCAGTTCCAATAATTAAGTATGCATCTTCATCTGCATCAATCACATACCAGGCTTCTGTTTTACCAGCTTCACCGGGATGTTTTGCTGCATATTGATCATCTGGATGAACCTGAATCGAAAGTTGAGATTGAGCATCAATTATTTTTAAAAGTAGGGGAAATTCATCTGCTTCAATATCTTTACCGAGAATTTGCTGAGGATACATCTCTGTCAATTCTTTCAGGCTTTTACCGGCCAGTTTTCCGTTTTGAGCAATACTCATCCCGGATTCCTGTGCTGAAATATCCCAGCTCTCCCCAATCGGGCCATCAGGCAGGTCCTCGCGAAATTTTTCAAATTTGCGCCCTCCCCAGATTTTTTCTACATATTTATGGTCAAATTTCAATGGATAAAACATCTTATTCCTCCTATATATTTAGCTAAATTTTAACATTTAATTATCAAAATTTGATTAAATTACTCCGACTTAATTTAAGACTTTATCATACCTTTAATAAAATAAAGCTTAATTAAAAGCATATCAAACATTTAACCTGACTTTTAATTTATCACCCTTATTAATCTTTGCTGACAGATTAACAGGCTCTCCATTTAAGATCAGCTGCATTTTCTGCTGCATATTATCAGAAATTCCATAGTTGATATAGTCAAATACTCCTGCTGCAGTTAAAGTTCGCGAAAAAGCTTTTATCTGATCTCCAGCCTGAATTGTGTAATCCAGATCAACTTTTTCTTCATTGACCTCTACTTCCCAGATTTGATCAGGAACAGTTAATTCACTTCCATTAAAATAAAAATCAATCTCCTGATTACCTTTTTTCTGCAGCAGATCTCTAATAGTTAAACTGTTTTCCTGTTTTTCCTTAATCTGCAGCTCCAGTCCATCTTCTAGAGGCTGGTCTAAATCAACTTTCTGCTCTTCAGCTGTAATTAAATAATTTGAGCTGACTGTTTCTTCTTCTCGTCCATTAAAAGTATATTTTATACTCTCATTTTTAAAGCTAGCTGCCGGAACTTCCATAATTTGAGCCAGCGCATCTCGGATAGTTTTAGGTACAGTATACTTAATCTCTGCCCCATCAACTAAATCTGCCTCAAGATTTACCAGTTTCTCATTCTGAAAAACTCTGGTTCCAACTTTATTTTCACTGCCGTTTAAATATATCTGATAAGCACATAGATCCTCTTTTGGAATAATATCTCTTATTTGGGCCTCTGCATTACGGCCCGGTCTTCCTGCTTTAAAAGCAATATTATCACCATTAGTAACTCGCTCTTTCAGTTTTGCCTCCTCTTGATTGAGTAAGATTTTAGCAGCACTGCCCATCTCACCTTTTACGGTTTTAAGTTCACCATTGACCGTGGCAGTAATTCCCATTCCCGGGCGCGGAGTCAGCTGTTCCATTTCGATATCTGCAGCCAGCAGTGCATCAGCAACTGTAGGCTGGGAGAGGGTCAGTAAGTTTATTCGGTCTCCATTTACTCCAACTTCAATAAAAACTGCCTTACTCTGGGTTTCTCGGGTTGTAACTGCAATCCCAAGAGGAGTCAGGGTTTGCGTTGTATTAACCCCTTCCACCTCACCTTCAATATTTTCTAAATCTTCTCGTTTACGAATCCCGATTCTGCTTTCAATTATATCAATTTTCTCTGCAAATTTTTCTTTCAAACCGGGAGTTAAACTTCCGCCTCCAATAAATATAACAGCCTGAGGTGGATTAGAATTAATTTCTAAAATACTTTCTGCAATAGAACTGCTTAACAGTTCAAGCTGTTCTTCAATTGCAGCCAGAACTTCATCTTTTTTAATCTCAAGGCTCTCACCCAAAATAGTTTTAACCTCAAGCACATTACTTTCAGAGAGATTACATTTTACCTTTTCTGCATTATTATAGTCGATTAAAAACTTTTCGGAGATAACTTCAGTTATTTCATCTCCGGCGATTGGCACCATTGCATAACCGGAAATAGATCCACTTTTGGTGATTGCAATATCAGAGGTTCCAGCTCCGATATCAACTAAGGCCAGATTAAAGTTACTCATAGCTTCGGGAATAACCACATGGGAGGCGGCAATCGGCTCTAAAGTTAAATGTTCTACTTCCAGCCCCACTCTATTAATCACAGAGAGCAGGGAATCAATTACAATTCTTGGTAAGAAAGTAGCCACCAGCTCAACTTCCATGTTTTTTCCACGCTGTCCTAAAAGGTGACCGAGTTCCATTCCATCCAGCTTATATTTACGAACTGTATAGCCTACAAAATGATAATCCACAGTATTTTTCGGCTTTTTCTTTGACTCAAGCCCCTTAAAATCAACTGTATTGTTCTGCTGGTTATTATTAAGCTGTCCCTGAGCCTTTTGAATAGCCTTTAATTCCAGTGTTTTTAAATCATCTTCTTCAATATATCTGCTTCTTTCCAGCCTAATGTTATGGCTCTGAGTTACTGTTTTTAAGGCTCTACCGGCGGCCGCAATCGCAACATTTTTTAGAGTTAAGCCAGATTTTTCTTCCAGCTCTTTTTTTACTTCTGCAGCAGCTTCTGCTACTCGAGCAACATTATGTATTTGACCATCAAGCATTGCTCTGGTCTGATGTTCGCGTACAGCTGAATGAATAATTTGATATCCATTTCCTTTTTCCTTGATTAAAATTCCAACAATTGTCCTGGTGCCAATATCCAGAGCAAAGGTTATCTCCTCGGTCATAATAGTATTCCTCCCCTAAACATTTATTAAAAAAACATTAAAAAGATCTCTTAAATTTAATCTTCCTACCTGGTAATTATATTCTATATCCAGGCCCATATCCCTTTAAAAAAATCAAATAAAAAAGTTACAAAGCTTATCAAATCAAGAAAACTACCTTCCTAATTTACTTAGAAAGATAGTTTTAAAAAAACAAAGGAACTAAAATTAAATTATGTTTAACTTTCTTAATTGTTTATGTAAAATTAAACAATCACTTTGGTAATTACAATATTCATATGTTTTAAGAGATCTAATTCCTTATCAAGCTCATTACCTTCATCATCTTCGATTAATCTTAGTACAGGCCGGGTAGGAAATCCTACATTCTGATCTTTGACAACTGCCCGATATCCGCTGCTTAAAATAACTTCGGATCCATTGGGATAAAATGATACCTGGGGCAAAAACTTTTTGACCAGCTGATAATCAAAAAGTTCTTCTGTATGATTCATAATATATTCTGCAGCCTTATAGGTAGGCCATCTGTCACGATAAACACGATCACTTGTCAGGGCATCAAATACATCTGCAATTGCAGCTACTCTGGCAAATTCGTGGATTTCATCTTCCTTTAAGCCCCGGGGGTAACCGGATCCATCAACCCGCTCGTGGTGAGAATAAACAACAATTCTTGAGAGAGGACTGATCGATTCAATCTGCTGCAGATAATTAAAGCCCAGTTCGGGATGATTTTTCATCACCTGGTATTCATAATCTGTCAGGCGGGCGGGTTTATTTAGAATTTCTGCAGGAACTAAAGTTTTCCCAACATCATGCAGCATTCCACCCATCCCCAGTTTATAAAGTTCATTTTTGCTGTAGCCGAGCATTTTACCCAGAGCAATACAGATAACACTTACATTTACAGAATGCTCATAAGTATAATTACTGGTACTCTTTAAACTGACCAGATTTAATAATACATCCTCATTTAAAACCAGTTCATCTGTAATGTCTTCAACCACACCTTTTAATTCCTGCGTATTTAAATCCAGGAATCCATTTTTAATTTTGTCAAAGGTATTGGCAACAATTCTTTTACCATTCCGCCTGGTGCTGTCTTTAATTGCTTCGTTAATTTCAATATTATATGAGTACTTATCTTCAATATAAAGATGTTTAATTCCCATTTCCAGTAATTTCTTTTTATATTTATATAGGTTTTTTACACCTATATTTAAAAGGACATTCCCATTTTCATAAATTGGCTTAGCCAGTTCCATATCCTCTTTTAAATTCTCTGTTAGAACTAAACGCATAGTATATTAATCCTTTCCCCAATAAATTGCTGAATTTTACCCGTGTAGATTATTATAAATTTTTACTTCCTCTTCTCTGGGTTCAGAAACTCCCAGTGCACCCCTTACTTTACAGTATTTAGCTGCAGTTTTCAAGCCTTCTGCCAGAGCTTTTTGATAATTTTTTTCCTCCTTAGTTAAACAAGTTAAAAATCCAGCTATCAGTGCATCCCCCGCACCTAAAGTATCGACAGCTTTTACCGGCAGAGCTTCTTCTTTAATTAATTGATCTCCAATTTTCATTAAGACTCCATTTTCTCCCAGACTTAAAACAGCCGCTTCAACTCCCAGGTTTGAAATCCAGTCTAAAAATTCTTCCGGATTTTCTTCTTTTTTACTTTCAGAGAAAAAAGCAATATCTATTTTAGAAATAATATCCTCAATATAACTTTTATTTCTGAGATAGGAAAAATCGAAAGAAAGTCTTGTTTTATAATGAAGTTTTGGCAGATAATCTTCAAAATAAGCATAGATATTACTGTGAACAATTTTTGAATTTTTAATTATCTCAAGCACATTTTTATTGATCGATAAGTTTTTATAAACTCCTTTATCAACTGCCTCCACCCTGGACTCTGAACCATTTCTTTCTATAATAGAGACAGCATTACGGCCTTTGCGAATATCATTTGCTGGATAGGCAATCTTTTCCTTTTTTAAAGTATCATATAAAAATTTAGCATTTTCGTCTGTGCCGAAAACTCCATAATAGGCTGCCTTAGCACCCAGTCTTTTTGCTATAACTGCTGTATTATAGGCTCCTCCTCCAGCATACACTTTTTTGTCTTCAGGATAATAATCAGCTATATTATCTCCTACTGAAAATATATCATATTCCATAAATTTTCCTCCTTTACTCATTATCAGCTTCTATTTTAGTTTATAACAAATATCTTTAGTTTCTAACAAATATCGTTATCTGTCTCTATTTTCATTTTTACTAATTATAATCAAATCTATTTTACTTTTCTATTAAACTCTGTCAATTCTTTAATCGGCTTGATTTTTTCGACTATTGGTGGAATAATAACCAGCTGGATTACCATTCCGGGAATTCCGGTCAAAAACGCTCCCTGCATAAAAGGAATAAAGGGAGGATTAAAATTAAAAAGTGGTCCTACAGCAATTAAGGCCAGGCCGTAAACTAAACGCCCCAGAATCATTGCTGAAATCAAACTAAAATATATATTTTTGAATTTATTTGAATATAGATAACCTGAAACCAATCCAAATGCTGCCAGTTCAAAGACCATCAAAACTGCTATTGGAGGCATCATTGGCGGCATAGCAAAAAGCAAGGTGCTAAATAAGGGTGTGATTAAACCAACTAAAGTACCGTAAAAAGGCCCTAAAATCAGCCCTGTCAAAAACACCGGAATATGCATTGGAGAAATCAAATTTCCCAGAGTCATGCTGCCTGCCAGATTAATCAATCTTGGTAAAATAATTCCTAAAACCAGTAAAAAACTTGACCAGACTAATTTCCTTGTTTGGTTTTTCAAAATACTCACTCCACATTATTTTTTATGTTATTTAAACTTGATACTGTTAATTAACTGTTCAATTAATTTCTTCTTCTGAATTCTATTGCTGCCAGTAATCTTAAAACTCAATTTTAACATCTGCTGTTTATTTTTTTGATTAATAAAGTACTCCAGCTTAAATTCTTTTTCTCGCTGCAGCAGAAGTTGATAAATATTAAGTTGGTCAGTGCTTAAATTGCTTTTTTCTACCTCAAATCCATTTTCTTCAGCCATAATTGCAGCATAATTAAACTGTTTTCTGCTGGTTTCCATAAAAGTTTTGCTGCTTAAATCTTCCATAAATATTTCGCCCTTAACTTCTTCCGCCTCAAGTTGATATCTAAATTTAATTTCTGCTTTCAAAGCCCTTTCCTGACTAAATTTCCAGCTTTCCGGATAGGAAAATGTAATCAGTTTATTCTCAAACTTTTGCCTGTTAACCGTTACCGGCTGCTTCTGGCTGCTGTTCTGATTTTCAGAACTACTATTTACCGCTGCATTTTTCGAATTTTTCTGAGCAAGATAATCCTCTAAATATTCAATCCTGCTCTCAGGTATAGGATGAGTCTGGGTAAATTCTAAAAGTTTAAAATTGCTGCTGTTTTCTTTAAAGATTTTCATTAGCTCTATCAAACCCTGAGGGTCATAACCACTGCGGATCATCAAATCAACGGCATAAATATCAGACTCCTGTTCCTGTTCTCTAGAATAACCATTGGCAATTAAATTCTGGGCCACATTGGTCATTGTCTGATATTGATCATCTGTAAAATGATTAAATAACAGATTTAAAATTGAAAGTCCCATATTTCTTTCCAGATCTTCAGTTAGATGTTTTTCAACAGCATGGCCCATCTCATGGGCAACTAAGCCTGCCAGCTGATCTTCTGTATTTAATTTTTGCAGCAGACCTTCAAACAGCATAATATTACCATCGCCGATATAATAAGCATTGATTAGTTGATCGTGAATATGATGCAGCTTGAATTCTTCATCCTTAAAACCGGATTCGATTATATTTGCTTCCAGCCTCTGTAAAGTTTTATATTCCAGACTGCCCGCTTTAAATTCTGTAATCCTGTATTCTTGATTCAGATCCTTATATAATCCTGCAGCAGCATCCTCCTCATATTCAGAAAAAGCTGAAGCTGTAAAAGCAGCTGTGCTGACTAAAAATAATGTTAAAACTACTACAAAAAATTTATTTGATGATAAATTAATTCTCTTCAATTTAAAACCTCCAATCTTAAGTATCTTACTTATATAATTATTGTATTACTTTTTTAACAGAAATAAAAGCCCTAATTTAGAATTATTTTCAAAACCAAATTAGGGCTAATTATTAGAGATTATTATTTTTGAGCTAAAAATTCTTTTTCTTTTATAATAACTCTGCGGCTTTCCTCAAATGCAGGTCCACCTTTAGTTGCATGAGAGTTAACTGCAGCTTCGACAGCTAGTTTCTCTTTTAATTCTCCAGCATCAACTTTTAGATATTGTCCGAGAATTTTTTCCCATTCTTCCTGCTGCAGCTGGTCAAGCTCTTTTTCCTTTTTAGAGGCAAATAATACCGCCTCTCCCACAATCTGATGGGCCTGACGGAAGGGTATACCCTTATCTGCCAGAAAATCTGCCAGTTCTGTTGCATTTAAAAATCCTGCGGCAGCAGCCTTTTGCATCGCTTCTTTTTTGACAGTCATAGTTTTCAGCATCTCAGGATATAATTTTAAAATAACCTTAACTGTATTTACACTGTCAAAAAGGCCTTCCTTATCTTCCTGCAGGTCTTTGTTATAAGCCAGAGGCAGCCCTTTAATTGTCAGCATTAATTGATTTAAACTGCCGATTACTCTACCGGTTTTACCCCGCACCAGCTCAGCTAGATCAGGATTTTTCTTCTGCGGCATAATTGAGCTGCCTGTTGTATATTGATCAGCCAGTTCGATAAATGAAAATTCTTTAGAATTCCACAAAATTACTTCTTCACTTAAACGGCTTAAATGCAGCATCAGGTTAGAAGCCACCGCCAGAAATTCTAAAACAAAATCCCGATCGCTGACTCCATCTATCGAATTTTCGCAGGCTCTCTCAAAACCCAGTTCCTGGGCTGTAAAATCACGATCTAAGTTAAAAGAACTGCCGGCCAGAGCGCCGGAACCCAGCGGAGAAACATTAATCCGTTTTAAGGCATCTCCAAAACGCTCATAATCTCGCTTCAATTTAAAGTAATAAGCCAGCAGGTGATGACCAAAGGTTAAAGCCTGTGCCCGCTGCAGATGGGTATATCCGGGCATAACGGTTTCTGTGTGCTCTTCTGCCAGCTGAAGCAGGACCTGCATAAATTTAAGAATCATTTCTCTTATCTGCTCAGTCTGATCTCTAAGATATAAGCGCAGATCAACAGCAACCTGATCATTACGGCTGCGGCCGGTATGCAGTTTACCTCCCAGCTCACCAATTTCAGCAGTTAAGCGGGCCTCCACCAGGCTGTGAATATCTTCAGCTTCCTTGAAATCAAAATCTCCTGCTTCTAATTCAGCCTGCAGATCTTTTTTGACAGCTTTTAAACCCTCAGTAATTTCTTTTACTTCAGCTGCAGTTAAAATATCCTGTCTGCCCAGCATTTTAACATGGGCCAGACTACCCTCAATATCATATTCCATCAAATTAATATCAAAGGGAAGAGAAGCATTAAACTGGTCCATCAGCTTAGAAGTGCCAGCCTCAAACCTTCCCCCCCATAATTTGCTTTTTGCCATCTATTTTTCTTCCCTCTTTTTCTGATTTGCTACCTGGAGCGGTAGAGCCCAGAGATTAATAAATCCTGGAGCTGATTTATGATCAAAATTATCGCTTTCGTCATAGGTTGCCAGTCCGTGTTCATACAGAGAATACTCTGATTTTCTACCGGCAAGAGTACATTTTGCCTTATATAACTTTACTTTAACTGAACCGGTTACAGTCTGCTGTGATTTGTCAACAAAGGCATCCAGAGCATCTCTTAAAGGAGAAAACCAGAGTCCATTATATGTTAACTCAGCGTATTTAGCTGCCATTTCGGCTTTGTAGTTTTTGGTATCACGATCCAGACATAAATCTTCTAAAGCTTTATGGGCGGTAATTAAAATTTCGCCAGCTGGCGCTTCATAAATTTCTCTTGATTTAATTCCAACAAGTCTGTCTTCTACCATATCAATTCTGCCGACTCCATATTCAGAACCCAGTTCATTTAATTTTTCAACCAGCTTAATTGGCGCCATTTTTTCACCGTCCAGAGCTGCTGGCACACCTTTTTCAAAATCAATTGTAATATATTTAGCCTGATCAGGAGTATCATCAACATCTTTAGTCCACTGGTAAGCATCTGCAGGCGGCTCATTCCAGGGGTCTTCTAAAACGCCACATTCGATACTAATTCCCCACAGGTTCTGATCAATACTGTAAGGACTATCCTTGGTTGCCTTAACCGGAATTCCATTTGCTTCTGCATATTCTATCTCTGCATCTCTGGAAACAAATTCCCAGTCTCTTAAGGGAGCAATAATTTCCATTTCTGGAGCCAGTGCTTTAAAAGAAACTTCGAACCGCACCTGATCATTACCCTTACCAGTACAGCCGTGAGCTAAAGCATCTACACCTTCTTTTTTTGCAACCTCGACCATTCTTTTAGCAATTAAAGGCCGGGCCAGCGCTGTTGCCAGAGGATACTTTTCCTGGTACATTGCATTAACTTTTAAAGCAGGATATACATAATCAGTAATAAATTCTTCTCTGATATCATCGATATAAGCTTTAGCAGCACCAGTTGCCATCGCTTTTTCCTCTACTGCATCCCAGTCCTGAGGCTGTCCTAAATGTGCAGTATAAGTAATGATTTCCGCATCATACTTATCCTGCAGCCACTTAATTGCCACTGAAGTATCGAGTCCACCTGAATACGCCAACAAAATTTTCTTAATTTCTTTTTCCGCCATTTTAAAAATTCCTCCTTAGATTTTCTGCTCTCTTTTCAATCCTCATCAAATCAGCATCAACAATCTTTATCTAAATATATTTTCAGCAAAAAAACTGCTAAAAAACTACAAAAACCCGCCTCCATATAATAGAGACAGGTTAAGATCCGTGGTACCACTCTGCTTGATAAAATAATAATTTATCCACTTTCAGCTAATTTAACGCAGTTCTACGTTTTTTCCTACTGAGTTCAGAAAAAAACCTCACAGATGCGGTTCAGAACTAAGTTTCGCTCGAGCTTTCACCATCCTCGATTCGCTAACTCCACTAAAATTCCTACTCTTCTGTTCACAGGTTTAATTTTATGTTGATTTTTTAGTATTATATAGTATTTATTTGATTATTGCAAGCATTTAGGAAATAAAATTTGCTTATAAATTATCCCTGTGTTACACTTTTCAAAATGTGAAGAAAATATTTTATTTTACAGGCCAGTACTGTAAGCAGCTGAAGAATACTGCCCTTATTCAACAACCACATTCAATTGTATTATTCCAAATAATCGATTATATGTTCTGCAAATTCTTTAAAATCATCAAGATTGTTATTTAATACCTTTTCTATAATAGCAGTATCAACTTCAGCATATTCATGAACTAATATATTTCTAAAACCTGCCATCCCGCCAATCTTACTTTCTAAACTTTCTGTAATTACCTCAAGTCTTCTAAGTTCTCTAAAAATATCACTATAATTTTCAACAGTTATTCCTTTTTCAGATAAAATATGATTACCTATATCAAGTATAATTTGAATACAAAGCTGCAGCCCTCTTTCAACTGACCAGAGTTTATCCAGATCATTTTCAAGTTCTTCTTTATTTGTGCCTTCATATTTTCTAAGGTGTTTTAAGTATTTATTAAGTTCATTTAACTTATTAATTATAACTCTTTGATCAATCATCTGCTCAACTCCCGAATTTACCCTTTTTTATATTATTCTTAAGATACTTTTCTTGAACTTTAAGCGCAGGTAAAAAGTCAAGGTATTTTCTCATCACAGACTCATGAAATTCAACTCTTTTTTTATCAGATTTAGTAAATACAAGTTTTCCATCTTTTAATACACTAAAAGCAATTGATATAGATACTTCATTTAAAATAATTAAATCAATTTCTCTTTTAGATAAAGGCTGAATGTCTGCAATCAAATCACTTCTATAGCCAAAAGAACTGCTTTTAGGTTTTTTAGCTTCATCAACATATATAGCAATATCTAAATCACTCAGTCTATTTTCTCTACCTCTAGCTACCGAACCAAAAATATAAGCGAATATAATTTCTTCGCGACTATATAAATAATTTTTGATATTTTCCATACATTCACCCCACAGCAGTAATTTTTGACTTTTGAAAGAAAAACCCACTACTTATAAACTCAAAATAGGCCATATTTAAAATTTCAGGTATCGCTCTCTTTCATAGAGAAAATATTTATAATGCTGGAATAAAACATAGATATCTGCATATAATCCATTTATTATCATCCTGTATTTATAATTCTAGCTGCTCTACCTCTTCTAAAGTTGGTAGTGCAGCCATTGCTCCAGAAGCTGAGGCTGCAAGTGAGCCCGAATAATTTGCAAATTTGAGTGTTTTCTCTAAAAATTTATTATCTATCTCTGCCAGGGTTAAATCTGCCTGATTAAAATTATATAAAACTGCTGACATAAAAGCATCACCGGCACCAGTCGTATCAACTGCATCTACCTTAAAGGCTTCGACAAAACCTAAATCATTTAAATAATAATAGGAACCTTCACTACCACAGGTGATAAATAAAACTGGTATTTTGTATTCTGACTTTAAGATTTCTGCTCCTTTTTTGATATCTGCTTCTCCAGTTAAAAATTCAAGCTCTTCTTCTGAAACTTTAACTAGATCAACCTCATCTATTACAGATAAAATCATTTCTTTTGCTTCAGCCAGAGAATCCCAGAGCATTTCTCTTAAATTGGGGTCATAAGAGATCAGCATTTCATTCTGCCGTGCCAGCTCTATTCCTCTTTTAGTTGCTGATCTTGCCGGTTCATCAATTAAAGAAATTGAGCCAAAATGATAAATTTTATTTTTTTCAAAAAGCTCTGGATCAATTTCAACCGGGCGCAGAAATCTATCAGCACTGGGATCAATGTAAAAATCAAAGCTGCGATCTCCATCTTGATCTAAAGTAACAAAGGTAATTGCAGTTTTTGCCTCATCAGTTAAAATCAGATTATCAATATTAACATTTTCTGACTCTAATTTTTCTGCTAAAAAATTACCTAAAACATCATCTCCAACCTTACCAACAAAACTAACATCTACTCCCAGTCTGCTTAAAGCAACAGCAACATTGGCCGGTGCTCCCCCTGGATTTTTACGAAAGTCCAGATTCTGATTATCTAATGGTGTAAAGTCAATTAAGGCTTCTCCTAAGGTTATTACTCCCTGCATTGAAAGTCCTCCTTATTAAATTGAAAATTATTCTTCTTTTATCTAAAACTGCCAAGAAAACTCCATCCAAGCTCTGCATTGGGTGGAGATGAATTGGCTATTGTCCCTGGTTTTCAATGTATTTTTTGATTATATCAATAGTAGCACCACCAGAAGATACAATGCATCTCTCAAAGATTATAAAAAGAATCCTCAAAAATATAAAGGCCAACCAGGACCACCAAATTTCAAATATATAGACAGAAATCCATGCGAAATAATTTTTACCAAACCAGGTATTAGAATTAGAAATGATAAATTGCTTTTGTCCTTATCCAAAAAGATAAAATCTAAATATAATGTGAAGAGTCTTAAATTTGAGCTGCCTGAAGCAGTTCAAAGCATTGTAGATTTAGAGACTATCCAGCAGATAAAGATCAAGCAGGATCATATTTCTAAAAGATGGTATTTACTAATCATCTATATCAATGGTAAAACTATTAAATCTAAAAATGCTTACTTAAATAAATCAAGTTTATCTATTATTAAATCCTTAGCATAATTATTTATAAATAAGTCCACAATTACTTCTTCTGGAAATATTAAAGAAGTAATGACCTGAAATCCATCATTCTATAAACCCAGGCTGGTGGAACCTTACAATTCTTAAATCCACACATACTTCTTAACTGACCATTACGCGAGAGCTCACGCCTTAAACTTGCTGTTGTTTTATGTTCAAAGACTATCCCTGCCAGTATTGAATTCCACATGGCTCTTATGGGATAATCATCTCTGCCTTTTCCCCTTTCATTTTCCAGGTGGCGCATAAATTCTTCATCAGGTAAATACTTAAGAACAAGTCGTAATCTCTCTAAATCTCCTAAAGGTTGAATTTCCTGGTAGTCAAACAACTTTTTTTGTGGTATAATAGCCACAGGTGAAACCTCCTTTATTAAGTGTTTTTTGGTTGTTCTTCTTAACTACCATTATATCACTTATACCAAGGGGTTTCACCCTTTTTTATGCATTTTTTAAGATTTGGGGTCAATTTATTTATTTTAATGCTTTTTCCCTGAATAAGACCCTTATATACCCTGTTTTGGGGGTAAAGAAAAATCATCACCCTCTGTACTTACTGTTATTAAAAGCCTCATTTGCTTCGCAATTTATTCTGAACTTTTACTTAATTGATTAATTAAAGCTTTAAATCAACCTGGAACTATTTTCTGGTATACAGTATCTTCTCTCCCGGCTCAGTGATTTCAGCAACTCTAGTCTGATTTGAATCAAACCGATCTCTAAAAAATTTTGTCACATCATAATTATCGGCAAAATGAATCGGCACAAAAAGAGCCGGTTTAACCTGATCAATAAAATACTCTCCAGCCAAATAATAGTACTCCTCTAATCTTGGATCAACCGGAACAAAAGCAATGTCTATCTGCTTATCTTTAAATTTCTCTACTTCTCTTTTATATTCTCTTGCTTCTCTTTTTTGAACTTTTTCGGTAAACTTCTTCCACTTCCACCAGTTTAAATCTCCGGCATGAAAGATTGTTAAATCCTCAAGCTCAACTAAAAAAGAAACACCCTTATCTGTACTGCCATAACTTGAAATATTAATATTTTCCAGCTGCAGTTCTTCGTCTTTTTCCATTAAATAAAGGTTATCCTTATTTTTGAGCTCTGCTGCTGGTTCTACTTCAGCTGCTAAAATATAGTTTATCTGATCACAGTATTTTCCCCAGTCAAAAATCACTCTATTGTAGTGATCGTGGTGGCTGTGAGATACAAAAACATAGGCCTCGTTTATATTTTTAAAGCTGTCTTTTCTCACAATCCCTTTTTCCAGAGAACTCTGCAGAGCCTTTTCCTGCTGGGGCTCATCTTTATAATAATCAAATATAAATAATTTATTTTTAAATCTAACTGCGGTTCCACTGTGAAACAAATGATATATTTCTGTCTGCATATTATCATCTCCTGAGTTTAAGGCTAACAAAGAAATCAAATTTTATCAAGTATAGAAATTACATTAATAGCTGCAGTGATAAATTTATTTATCTAGTTTAAGTAAATTATATCATTTTAAATCAATTTTTTTCATTTGATTACTCAGTAAATCAATGTACAGAAGCTGATTTTTTAGATAATCAGCAAAGCCAAGCAGATATTTTAAAGCTTCCAGTACCTGAATCGAGGCAGTCACAGTTACAGCCGGAGAAAAAACTGCAGGGACCTCTTTTTTATCTGAATCGACAAAAACATCTTTTAAACGCAGCTCGCTTTCCGGCAGCACCAGCATAATCTGGGCAAAAAATTCTTCTATTCCGGCATGAATAAAAGGTAGTTCTTTTTCAGCAGCCAGCTGATCTAAAATAAAGCGCGACTCAAAATTATCCATCCCGTCAAAAATAATATCAACATCAGCCGGCACTTCAGTCTCCAGGGTTATTTTTTCATTTCTGGCAGTAATCTCAGTTTCTAAATCAAATTGTTCTAAAAAATCAACTGCTGCCTCTACTTTGGCTCTACCAATATCATTTTCCCCGTAACATAACTGTCGATTGAGGTTAGTAACTTCGACCTGATCATAATCATAAAGATAAATCTTATTAACCCCAATCCGCTGCAGCTGCAGTACCTGATTGGTACCCAGGCCCCCTGTACCGGCAATCATAATATTTAATTCTTCCAGACGCTGCTGTTGTGCTTCACTAAATAATTTCTGCTGCCGTTTTAGATAAGCTTTCATAATTAACCACCTGCCGATGGAGGGAATAAAGTTTAACTTTTAATGCCATACCTATCACCCTTTAATATTAAAATTCCACCCAGTTCCCGGCAGAGAACTGGATGGGTTTGCGAGGTTGAGTTAATTAAAAATTAACTGTAATCTATTTAAAAACAAATTACTATTTAATCTTCATCTCTTTTAATTTCTGGTCACTAATCCAGCCGTCTTCCTGCCAGCCTCTAATTTCATAATACTCAGGTAGAATTTCTCTATATTTTGTACTGATACCCTTTTGTGGACCATTTGGAAGTGGCTCATCAAAGCGAACAGGCAGTTTATCCTCTTCAGGTAAAACACCTGCTTCTAAGTTAAACTGACGCTCTAAGTTATAGATCCTCTCTCCAGTTTCCAATAAGGAGTCAGATGTATAGTCAAATTGAGTACCAGCATTGACTATTTCTCTATAATCATCAAGTCCCAGGGCAAAGGAAGTAAAAAGACACATTCCAATTGAATCAATGACAGCTGTCAGATCCTGGAAGGTCATAACCCACTTAGGTTTTCCTTCTAATTCCTGTGGATCAAGTTTTTCTGGAACCCCTAAAACTTCAGGTGAGATCATATAACCTCTAACGTGACAGCCGCCGCGATTAGAAGTAACATAATTTAGGCCATGTCCCTGAACTCCTCGAGGATCATAAGCAGGAAGCTCCTGCTTTTTAACACTCATTGAAAGTTCTGGATGTCCCTTAGAATCTGCCAGGCGGTATGAACCTTCTGCCAGCTGATCTCCAAAACCTTCCCGGTAGGCCATTTTTTCTGTATAATAAATTATTGACTCAGAAGAACCAAATTTTAATTCAGGTCCATTTTCCAGCTCATCTTTATCTATATAGCCTTTTTCATATAATTCCATGGCACAGGCAATAGTTGTACCCGCGGTAATTGTATCCAGACCTAAATCATTACAGATAAAGTTTGCTTCCGAAATAGCATTTAGATCATTTACACCACAATCAGCACCATAAGCCCAACCTGTTTCGTATTCTGGTCCTTCTCCACTGTGTCCATTTGGAAGTTTAGTTTTTCTGGCACAGCGAATTGGACAACCATAACAGCCAGTATTTGACTGCAGATATCCTTTTTCTACCAGTGCTTCTCCAGAAACCTCATCTACATCCTCAAAGATTGCAAACTGGAAGTTTTTAGTTGGATAGGCCCCAAGAGAATTAATAATATTATCCAGTACCTTGGTACCTAATGCAGGTAACCCTTCCCCGGTTACTCCATCTTCTTTCAGCATCTTAGTCTGCTTTTTGACAACCTTCATCATTTCATCTTTATAATATTCAACCTGTTTTTCGTCAGCTTTGACAACCACAGCTTTTAAATTTTTGGAGCCCATTACTGCACCGACTCCAGTTCTTCCGGCTGCTCTGTCTTTTTCATTCATAATTGAAGCAAATTTAACTAAGTTTTTACCGGCAGGACCAATACAGCTGAGGCGTGCGTTTTTATCTCCCGCTTTTTCAATCAAGAGATCAGTGGTCTCATAAACAGTTTTACCCCAAAGTTCAGAGGCATCTTTAAGTTCAACCTGATCTCCCATAATTGATAAATATAGAGGGCGTTCTGCCTTTCCTTCAAAAATTATAATGTCATTTCCACTAAATCTCAGCTCAGCTCCAAAAAATCCACCTGAGTTACTGCTGGCAATAGTCCCTGTGAGAGGCCCTTTGGTAACGACCATGTAGCGACCACCAGTAGAAGCTGCTGTTCCAGTTAAAAGTCCTGTAGCATAAATCAGCTTATTTCCCGGACTTAAAGGATCTACCTCCGGGTCAATCTCATCATAAAGAATTTTTGATGCTAAACCTCTACCCCCAAGATAGTTTTTAACATCTTCTCCAGCAATCGTTTCTCTTTTAATTTCTTCATTTGTTAAGTCTACTCTTCTTTCCAAGCACGGGAGGCTGAGTCATTTCTTCCTCAACCCGGCGGTCCAGTCACCATAGAAAATTCCACAGGCAAAAGGACTCGAAGGTATATTATTAATATTCAGTATTTAGAGCTCAATTCCTGCTTATTTTTTAGAAAATTATTTATTTTTAGATTAAAATTTGAGTAATTATGGACACTGAATTACTCCTCTGGCCCAGAGGCAGTCTCCACAGACCGGAAATTCGTTGCCGTGGCAGTCTTCTTCGTTTTCCTTAGACATTTCACAGCCCGAACACTGGGTACAGTCAAAAAAGGAGAATTCTTTTACTTTTTTGCGGAAACTTTTAAATTCTTCACTATCCAAGATCTCAAAAAGAGGTTGTTCTGTTATTTTTCCCAATGAATATTTGTTGATATGTTTTTTACGATCTCTGATAAATAAATCATAACTGTGCATTAAAGCAATACAGGGACTGACCTCTCCCCTCCAGTTAACTGCAATTGAACCATCTTCTACAAATTTACAATAACCTTGATGAGGATCAAAGGGAACCTGAGTTGTACTGATTGAACTTGATTTTCCTCCAACTGCAGCCAGATCACGAATAATATCCTCCCTCAAATCAGTTGGCGGCAGATAAATCTCCGGCCTGTGTTCAGTTCTAATTTCAGGTTGAGAGCGGCTGATAGAAAATGAATAAAGTATTTCAGCTGACATATCCTCAGTATAGGGAAGTAGATTGGTGAGAAATATAAAAGAAGCACCCATTCTGAAAGCCAGTTTACGCAGATTTTTAAGTTCATCCACATTAGATTTCATGATTACATATTCAATTCCAATCTCACATTCTTTCTGTTTTTTATCCCGTAAACTGTGAAAACTACGCACATTTTCAATTACAGTTTTTAGATCAGCTCCAGATCGAATATCAGCCATAGTCTCTGGAGAAGTTCCATCAACCGAAACTACCAGACTGTCCAGTCCAGCTTCCAGCAAGGCTTCTGCTTTCTCCTGGTCCAATAAAAGCCCATTTGTAATTATCTGAGTTTTTACTCCCAGCCGGGAAGCCAGCTCAACCATTTCTACAATCTGAGGATGGAAAAGAGGTTCCCCGATTCCCCAGAAAGAAATTTTTTGCAGACCTTTAAATTCTTTTAACTCATTGATTAGCATTTTGTAATCTTCTATCTGCATAAAGCCCAGCTCTTCTTCCCAGGAATGACGGACACAGGTCTTGCAATTTAAGTTGCAGTCACTGGTTGGTTCAATATAAACCTTTGTCAGTCTGGGATCTGCCCTTTCAATATACATCCCATCCTGGTTAAATTGAATTTTAACTTCTGTATCTGAACCAAGTCCCAATTTTTTCTTAATTTCTTCCGGCAGTTCAAGCTTTCCGTCTTTTACTTTAAGCTTTATTTTTTCTGAAATTTCTTCATTAATGCCGTTACTGCGCCAGAACTGTGGATTGTTGATTAAAAACTGCATAATTTGCTCCTTCCTGCTGCTAAAATTATTTTTAAGCTTTTATACTCTGTTAAAATTAGTCTTAAATCAAATAACTTATTCCCAGTCCAGCAATCTCTGTTCTCCTTCTAATTCTCTAAGTTCTGTAAGATCCTGACTGACTTCAATTGTGCCTCTATAATTTCCATTATCATCTCTTAAAGCATAATATTCAATCAGAATAAATTTACCCCGCAATTGAATCCGGAAACGAGCTTTATCTTTCTCAGCTGCTTTAAAGGCAGCCAGTATTTTTTCTACAATATGCACACTTTACTGTTATTTATATATTCGGACATCAAATCCGCCTCCGTTAATTAGTTTTAATTTTTAGTTAATTTTATTTTATCTTTTTTGACAGTTTTTTGCAATGGCTTAAGTTCTTTTAGATAGAAAAAAGCCAGCCCTGGTCCAGGACTGGTTTAGTTTGAAAAGTTATAATGGAAATAAATAATATATTGGAAATAATAAGTCTACCTTAATGAATATATCTGGTCCATAAATTCTATTTTATATTTAGCCGGTGCAGCTGCTATTGCTGCTGCCTTTTCTCCGGCCAGGGAATAACAATAAACCGCTGTATTGGCTGCCTCAAATAAAGATAAACTTGAGCTGCCGGCTGCTGCAGCAAAAACTGCCAGAGTTGAGCCCAGCATACAGCCGGTGCCCACAACCTCTCCCAGCAGTGGATGGCCTCGATCAACTTCTGTAAGCTGACTGCCATCAGAAATTAAATCAACTTCTGAACTTACAACAACTACTGCCCCCAGCTTTCGGGCCAGCTCCCCTGCACTTTTTTCAATATCACTATATTCACCAATTGATTCTACTCCCTTAACCTCAGCGGCTTTCCCGGCCAGAAAAGAAATTTCTCCTTTGTTACCTTTGATCAGGTCAATTTTCAGCTCCGATAATATTTTTTGTGCTGCCTCAGTTCTAAACTCCGCTGCTCCAACTCCCACCGGATCTAAAATGATGGGGATCTCCAGCTGATTTGCTCTCCGTCCTGCTTTCAGCATTGATTCTAGCTGAGCAGAAGAAATTGTGCCCAGATTTAAAACTAAAGCGGCAGCATTTTCCACCATCTGAGCTGATTCCTCTGCTGCCGGGGCCATCACCGGCAGAGCTCCCCAGTTCAAAGTGATATTAGCACAGTCATTAACAGTAACATTATTGGTAATATGATGAATCAAAGGTTTTTCTGCTTTAATGATTTTTTTAATTAATTTCCAGTTTTGAGAGAATTCTGCTGCAGTTTTATCATTTTCTGCTGACAATTTAGAGCCCTCCTTTTAGATTTTGATTTTTTGATTATTTGCTTAAATTCTCGAGTTTCATTTTCTATTCTTTCCGCTCTGGTCAGAGCTGTAATCACCGAAATACAGTCAGCCCCATTTTTAATCACCTGAGGAGCGTTGTTTTTATTCAGACCACCGATTGCTATCAGCGGTAAATTAGTCCTCTGCCTGATTTCGGCCAATCTCTGCAGCCCAATTCCATTTTTATCTGAGTTGAGATGCTTAGATTTAGTTTTAAAAATTGCTCCCACTCCCAGATAATCTGCTCCCTCAGCCTCAGCCGCAGTGATTTCCTGATTGCGCCAGGCGGAAAGGCCAATAATTTTATCCGGCCCCAAAATTCTGCGGGCAGCCTGCAGAGGCAGGTCGCTCTGCCCCAGATGAACACCGTCTGCATCTAAAGCCTGGGCCAGATCAAGCCGATCATTGACTATAAAGTCAATTCCGGACCTGTCGCAGATCTTTTTAATCTGCTCTCCCAGCTGGAATTTCTCCCGCAGGCTTAAATTTTTCTCCCGCAGCTGAATTACATCGATTCCAGCTGCAGCTGCTTCTCTGACTACTTCAAGACTTTTTCTGCCAGCTGATAAACTCTCTTCAGTAATTAAGTAAAGATCCCAGTTTAGCATTTTTCCCTCCTCAATTTTCTCCACTAGACTAGACACACTTAATGGAACTAATAAGCGAATTATCACACTGATGCTGATTATTTCTCTGATTTTGAAGCCGCCAGAGATGATTGACCGGGCTATTACCCTGGCCAACAGGAAAATTATTTTTGATGGCCCCGGTAATAAAAGTTTTCGCTTTTTCTACTGCTTTTTCCATTTCCATTCCCAGTGCCAGATTGGAGGCAACAGCTGCCGAAAGGGTACAGCCGGTACCATGAGTATTTTTAGTCGGAATATATTCTGTCTCAAATTCTATAAACTGACTGCCGTCATAAAGCAAATCAACTGCTTTTTGTGACTGCTTTTCTTTACTACTGTGGCCGCCCTTGACCAGAACATAGCTGCTGCCGTATTTGATCAATTCTTCGGCCAGATAATGAGGATCAACAGTTTGCTCTGGAGCGGCTCCTGCCAGCACCCGTGCTTCATGCAGGTTAGGTGTAATAATTTCTGCCAGCGGAAAAAGTTTTTCTTTATAAGTTTTTACTGCTTCTAGTTCTAAAAGCAGATCTCCGCTGGCGGCTGCCATAACCGGATCCACTACCAGATTGGAAAGAGAAAATTCTTTGATTTTTAAAGCTACCTCTGCAATAATATTGCTATTAGCCAGCATTCCAGTTTTCAAGGCAGAAAAATCTATATCTCTTAAAACAGAATCCAGCTGGGAAGCAACCGCCTGTGCCGAAAGTGTTTTTACATCCTGAACCCCCAGCGTATTCTGAGCTGTAACTGCAGTAATTACAGAAGCACCATAAACCTGATGCACAGTCATTGTTTTTAAATCGGCCTGGATCCCGGCTCCACCTCCCGAATCAGAACCGGCAATTGTTAAAACCTTTTTCAAATTAATCAGCTCCTTATAAATTAGTTTAATTGATCAATAAAATTAATAACTTCAGCTTTTTCTGCCACTTTCAAAAATAGAGCAGCAATTACAGCTCCAGCTGCTGAGCTAAAAGCAAAGGGAATAACGAAGAAAAATACAGCTGCCGAACTTCCCATCAAAAAGTGGGCAATTGGATAAGCAGCAGCTGCTCCCAGAAGTCCTGTTCCAATTAACTCTCCCGCCAGTGCCCAGCTCTTAGATTTAAACTTTCGATAAAGCAGACTGGCAATCAAAGCCCCAATCATACTACCCGGAAAAGCCAGCAGCGAACCGGTTCCCAGCATATTTCTAAGCAGAGAAATTGCAAAAGCATTCCAAACTGCATAGGCCGGCCCCAGTAAAACAGCGGATAAAATGTTAATTAAATGCTGGACCGGAAAAGCTTTGGCCACTCCCACTGGAATATAGATTAAGTGTCCTGTCATTGTTCCCAGAGCAATTAAAAGTGCCGAAAAGGTCAATTTCTTATTATCCATTCTAATCATCCTTTCAGAATTAAGTTAATATTTACTTTGATAATTAGTTTTAGTCATCGTCAGTTTTTCTCGTCAGTTTTTCTAAGTTCTTATTTGACTTCTATTAAATCAGGACTTAAATATTATTTAACTAAGCTGCTGATCTACTATTTTCATCGCACAATAAGAACCACACATTGTACAGGCATCTTCTTCC
>Ga0247721_100008_pt1 | contig 150215 bp, 136 predicted proteins | sample MSEWel2017_08_16_FD_189089 | JGI IMG/M metagenome (GOLD analysis project Ga0247721, IMG submission 189089) | Subsurface sediment microbial communities from gas well in West Virginia, United States - MSEEL Well Study Marcellus 3H_2017_08_16 | ecosystem: Environmental > Terrestrial > Deep...
AATAACAAAAACAGATCTTTTTTAAGAATTCAACTCAAAAAATTATTATTTAGTTTTTAAATCAGGTAATTTTAGAGTTAAAGCAGAGGAAAATTATATTTCGTGGTTGCTATGAATAATTCAGGTTTAATTTTCCATATTTAACACTTAACTTTAATATGCATAAAAAAACAGCCCCGCTGATAGGAGACTGTTCTATATTTAAAAATCAATAATTAATCATCAAGATCAATGTTTTTAAGAAAATTAGACTACTGTCTTTTTTTAGAAAAAGCTAAATTTCTTTTTCTTCTTTTTTTTACAATCTGTTTTTCACCATTTTTTTAAATAATCTATCAGTATCTTCTTTAGTACATAATTCAGTTCCTGGAGTCATTACTGCTGCGGAACCGGCAGCCAGCCCGTAGTGAAAAGAATTTTTTAGACTATCTCCTCTGGCCAGACTCAATACTAATCCTGCCACCATACTATCTCCTGCCCCTACTTTACTTTTAATGGGAACAGTCGGAGGACGCATAAATTCTGCTTTCTGATCTGCAACCAACAGGGCCCCACCAGCTCCAATTGAAATTACAATCACCTGGCATGACTTATCCTCAACCAGTTTAAGAGCTTCCTCTTTTATTTCCTCTTCATTTTTTAGTTCTCTTCCAACAAAATCCTGAAACTCCCCAAGATTTGGTTTAATTAAAAAAATTCCTTCTTTAATCACTGATTTTAAAGGGGGTCCGGAAACATCAACTATTACTTTCGCCTTTTTCTTTTTAGCAAATTCTGCCATTTCTGCATAAATATCATCACTTACTCCCTCAGGAATACTGCCGCTAATAACCAGATAATCAGGAAAAGGTTCTAATCCAGACAGTACTTTAAATATATTTTCATATTCTTGATCATTGATCTCAGGACCTGGCATCCCAAATCTATACTGCAGATTTGATGTTTTTTCAGTAATTATTAGATTTTCTCTGGTCTCTGCTTCAATTTCTATCACTTTTTTATTAAGTTCTTCTTCTGCCAGCAGTTTATCCAGTTTTTTACCGGTAAAACCACCAGAAGTATAGAGTAATAAAGAACTTCCTCCGAGTTTTTTGATAGCTCTGGAAACATTAATCCCCCCACCACCTGGCTCAAAGATCGGTTTATCACAGTAAAGTTTATCTTCTGCCTTAACATGATCTACACTCGAATTTTTATCAATAGTCGGATTTAAAGTAAAAGTAACTATATTTTTCATATTTTCTCCTTTCTTTAATAGCAATTTAAGAGCAGTGTCTATAAATATTATTCTTTAAATATTAAATTCTTCCTCTAATTATCTAATATATTTGTAAAAAAAAAAGACCAATATTACTATTGGTCGTAGATTTTCTAAGATACATATTTCATTTCTTTTCTTTGTTTAACTTTTTTTAATTCTTTTTCTGCTTTTAGAAATTCTTTTAAATAATCCTCTACTACTTCTAAATGATTTTTCTCTTTCAGCAGGTCATCTATTAGTTCTTTTATAGTCTCTAATTTTTCTATATGTTTTAATGATAGTTTAGTTGTCAATTTTTTATCATTGAATAGTTTACTGCAGTTTACCAACCTTATTAACTCATCCTCTGAGATTTGACCAGGATTACCACTGTCCAGTTCCAGACATTCTCTGGCTTCAGCAATTTCAGAAAGACTGTACTTTTCCTTCAGTTTTAACGCAGTTAAAATTTCTGTGGTTACAATATCAGGATATAGAGCCTTTCCATCATTAATTTCCATATGAGAAATAACGCCTTCTCTAACCCAATCATGCAGGGTTAAATTAGTGTAAATTAAGGACATTTCTTCTCCTCTGACCTCTTCTACCAAATTCCTGGCACTACTCAATGAAATCATAACTACCAAATCCTTCCTGTGCTGTTAACACGAATTTTAAAACAAAATAAATTTCTTATTACTTTTCCATTTTGTTGAAAAAATACTGTAGATGATCTTCAGTAATTCTCCGCTTTCTGGCAACTCTTCACTACAATTAAATTATAGCATAAAATTATACTCTTTTCAATTTTAAATACCTTTTGAGTTCATTTTGACATAGTTTTGAATATAGATTGAAAAGTGTTATATTTTGTTAAATATAACTAAAACTAATGAAAAGTGTTATCAAAAAATTATTTAATTTTACTTTTATAAATTTTTGAATTCATTATCAGCATTTTTTATCTTTTTCCTTTTGTCTTCAATCCGGCTGCAGATCATCTCAACCTCATCTTCTTCTGTTTCTGGAAGTATAACTGCTATTTTATTTCATCTCCACCAATTCTGGCAGCGATATCCTCACTTCTTAAAACATTCTTGAATATTCCAGCTGCAGTTTTTATGTATTCATCTCCAATTTTATATCCCATGGTATCATTAACAATTTTAAGATTATCTAAATCAGCAACTATGACACTGATTGGATATCTGCGGTAACCGTTTAATCTTTCAAGCTCATTTTAGAAATATCTTCTATTATATAGACCGGCTGCTTTCGCTTTAAATAAAATTTAACAGTTTATTTTCTAACTCCGTTAAATCTTCAGGATGGACTAACTTTTTAAATAGAAATTCCTGTGGTTCAATATACTGAATTAAAAAAAGTAAAGAAATCTCAGATATAATTGTAATTGTTATTGAAATCATAATCAATTTGAAGATATTATAATTAAATTTTTTCAAAACTTTATTCAACTATCTTCCCAGTATTATTTTTAAACATGAGTTATTTTTATTATTGTTTAACCAAAACTATTTAAAGTCTATTATTTGAAATTATTATCTTCAGGATTTATAATTAGAGTAATTGAAAGAGGTGATAAACTAATGTATATTAACTTTTTAATTTCTTTGGCTGCATTTAGCGCTATTTATTTTTTTCTGCTCTATTCAACCAGGTTTATTTTAAAAAATTTAAGCCAAAAACGATATCAACAGATCAGAAGCAACCTTAAAGTACCTTTATTTTATTTGTTTCTAAATACAGCTCTTCTAATTCCTTTTTATTATTTGGAACAGAGTAATGAAATTTTAAATTTTTTAAATCATTTTTTTAGAATTACTATTATCTTTTTTATCAGCTGGTTTCTAATGAGACTAATGCACTTGATAAGGCTTTATCTTGACGACACTCATAAAATTGAGGCCAGCAATAATTTGCGTGCCAGAAAAATACATACTCAATACAGAATTCTGGAAAGAGTAATTAAAGTTTTAATTATTTTTATTGCAGTTTCAGCAGCCTTAATGACTTTTAATTCGATTAGACAGGTTGGAATTAGTCTTTTTGCCTCTGCCGGTGTTGCCAGTATTATAATTGGTTTTTCGGCTCAAAAGATTATTGCTTCAATTATTGCCGGAATTCAGCTTGCCATTGCCCAGCCAATTAGAGTCCAGGATGTTGTAATCGTTAATGGTGAATGGGGTTGGATTGAAGAAATAAATTTAACCTATGTAGTAGTTAAGGTCTGGGACCGCAGAAGATTAGTAGTGCCTACAACATATTTTATTGATAATATTTTTCAGAATTGGACCCGAAAGTCTTCCTTTATTCTGGGAACGGTCTTTTTATATACTGATTATACCATCTCGGTTGATGCAATTAGAGAAGAACTAGATCGACTCTTAGAAAATAATAAACTCTGGGATGGAAAAGTAAAAGTAGTTCAGGTCACAGACGCCAGCGAAAAATCAATGGAACTCAGGATTTTAGTCAGTGCAGATGACTCACCAACTGCCTGGGAATTAAGAGTTTATTTAAGAGAAAAGTTGATCAAATTTATCCAGGAAAACTATCCCCAGAGTCTACCTCGAACCAGAGTTGAATTCCCAGAAAATCAGTGAAGTCATTAATAAAACAGTGGAAAAAACCCATACAAAATATTTAGTATGGGTACACTTTTTTATCTGGCATTACACTTTTCTTTGTTTTATCAGTCATATAATCACCCTTTTATGAGTTAATATTTTCTAATATTTTATCCAAAAATTTCTGTCCGTAGCGAGAAAATTTTACTTCTCCCACTCCACTTACCTTTAGCATTTCTGATCTATTCTGTGGTAGAACCCTGCACATATCTTTGAGAGTGCTGTCATGAAATATAATATAGGGAGGGACACCTTCCTTTTGAGAAATTTCTTTTCTTAATTCTTTTAAAATAATAAAAAGCTTACTGTCTTCACTGACTTTCCGCTGCTCTTTTTCCATCCTTTTTTCTATATTAAGTTCACCATTCATAATTTGATAGGACTTTTTATTTAATTTCAAAAGTGGATATTTAGCTCCTGATTGACTTAAATAGTCGTCAGCAATCAGCAAATTAATTAAATTTTTTATTTCTTTAATAGTGTAATCAGGCATAATATTATAGGTGGACAGCGAATCAAAATTGGATTCTAAAATCTTCTGGCTTTTAGATCCAGCCAGAACTTTTGCCGTGACAGTAATCCCCCAGCGCTGATCAAGTCTGTAAACACAGGATAATATTTTTTGGGCCTCTACTGTAATATCCTTTAACTCCCGATCATCATTACAGTTACTGCAGTTATCACAGCTTTGAGGAACTTCATTATCACCAAAATAATTTAAAATATATGAGCGCAGGCATTTACTGGTATGACAGTAATCTACCATCTGCTGTAATTTATTTAAATGTTCTTCTTTTCGTTTAGAAGAAGACTCTACCTGTTCAATTAAAAATTTCTGAATATGTTTGTCTCCTGGAGCATAAAGCAGAATACAATCTGCAGGTTCCCCATCTCTACCGGCACGTCCGGCTTCCTGATAATATGATTCCATGTTTTTGGGCATATTATAATGAATAACAAAGCGTACATTGGATTTATCAATTCCCATACCAAAGGCATTTGTAGCCACTACAATCTTGGTCTTATCATAGATAAAATCTTCCTGGGCAGCTGTCCGCTCTTCCTCTGAGAGTCCAGCATGGTAGCGTCCGGTATCATAATTTAAATCAGAGAGGAGCTTATAAATTCTATTGACCTCTTTTCTGGTTGCAGCATAAATTATACCCGGCTGTTCTGAATTAACTTTAAGATAATCTTTTAAAAACTGATCTTTATCTATCCCCTTTCTCAATTTGAAGCTCAAATTTGGCCTGTCAAAACCAGTGGAATAAATTTTTGGGGCCTCCATTTTAAGCTGAGTACTAATATCGTTTTTTACTGCCGGAGTCGCTGTAGCCGTAAAAGCAGTTAAAATTGGCCGGGGATTTAATTGTTCTACAATCCGGGAGATATTTAAATAGCTGGGTCTAAAATCATGACCCCACTGAGATACGCAGTGGGCTTCATCAACTGCAATCATTGCAATCTTAAGCTGCTGTAAGAGATTAAGAAAACGAGAAGAGTTTAATCTTTCTGGAGCAATATATAGCAGTTTATATTCACCAGCAGCTGTTTTAGTAAGTCTCTCTTTTAATTCCCGATTACCAATGGAACTGTTGATATAGGTTGCTTTAATCCCCATTTCCTTTAGAGCATCTACCTGATCCTTCATCAGTGAAATTAGAGGAGAAATAACAATCGTAACCCCATCAAAAACAAGTGCAGGAATCTGATAACAAAGAGACTTCCCAGATCCAGTCGGCATAACTGCAACTGTATCTTTTGCCCTTAAAATACTTTCTATAAGCTCTTTTTGTCCTTTTCTAAAAGAACTAAAGCCATAATATTTTTTTAAAATATTTTCAATATCTGCAAGCATAAAAAATCCTTCCTGCTTATCTGATTTATTAATTAAAATATCTATTAATCCAAAAATTTTTTAACAATATACATTTTAATCCTGTATAAAAATTTCATAATCTCTACCCGACACAGTTAAACCAGAAAAAAAGTTTTTTTCCTCAAATCTAGTGTAAGTTTTTTCATTAAGATGGGGATTCCATTCTTTGTCACCACCAAGCATATGGCCTAAAACAAGGTCTGCCATCACTTCTACTTCATTTTCGTGTAATTTATTGATTAATTTTTTTAAAGTATTCCTATTACCAAACTTAGAATCTAAATTATAGTGTTCTTTAATATCATAACCCATTGATTTTTTACCATTCATCCCTTTTGAGGGAGGTGGCAGCCAGACTGTATCAAAACCCTTAATTGCTATATCCTCAACAATAGATGCTATTTCTTCCCACCAGTCATCCAAACAATTCCAATAAAACGCCTGTAAAATCAGCATCTTTATTTATCTCCTAGTTTACTTAACTTTATTTTAATAATAATCATTAGTGTTAAATAATTATAACATAAATCATGTCATAAAAACAGCGAACCCCAATTGAGATTAATCTCAATCAGGGTTCTTATATTAGATATTTGAATTTAAAACCGTTATTTGCCTGGGTCAGGCTATATTAATTTTATAATTCTTAAATACTGCATTCAGTTCTGCCATCTTTTTCTCAGAAGGCGGCTCAACAGCAGCCAACTTGTATTCCAGCCCCAAATTTTCCCATTTGTGTTTTCCAAGTTCATGGTAGGGCAGCAGTTCAATTTTTTCTAAATATTTTTTCTGCTGCAGATATTCTGCAAACTTCTGCATCTTTTCCAGATTATCAGTAATTCCGGGAACAATAACCTGCCTCACCCAGTATGGCTGTTTTTTTTCTTCCAGCAGCTCCACTAGATTTAGAGTTTTCTGGTTGCTGACTCCGGTCAAATCCCTGTGTACTAAATCATCCATTGTTTTAATATCCAGCAGTACTAAATCCAGATAAGGAAGCAGCTTTTTGAATTTGGCTGACTCTACAAATCCAGATGTATCAACTACAGTGTGCAGCCCTTCTGCTTTTGCTTTTTTGAGTAAATCCAGTATAAAATCGAGCTGCATTGTGGGCTCTCCCCCGGAAATTGTAATTCCTCCACCGGAACGCTCAATATATGGTTTAATTTTTTTGATTTTTTTTATTAATGATTCAGTTGTTACCTTTTTACCTTCTTTTAATTTCCAGGTATCAGGATTATGACAGTACTGACAGCGCAGGGGACATCCCTGAGTAAAAACAACAAAGCGAATTCCCGGGCCATCAACAGTGCCCATACTTTCGGTAGAATGAATATATCCTTCAGCCATAATAACCTCCTTAGGTAGGTACCAGGTACAAATAAGCTTATTTGTACCTGGTACCTGTCGTTTTATGACAGTTTATATCGATTTATGGAAAGTTCTCGCAATTACTTCCTGCTGCTGTTCTGGTGTTAATTTGATAAAGTTAACAGCATAACCGGAAACTCTAATTGTCAGCTGAGGATATTCTTCCGGATGCTCAACTGCATCAAGCAGAGTTTCTCTTCTTAAAACATTAACATTTAAGTGATGTGCACCCTGATCAAAATAACCATCCAGAATTGAGGTTAAATTGTTCTGCTGAGCCGTTTCTGTTTTACCCAGTGCTTCCGGCACAATAGAAAATGTATTAGAAATTCCATCCTGGCAGTATTCGTATGGTATTTTTGCAACTGAATTAAGTGATGCTAAAGCACCTGAAGTATCTCTGCCGTGCATTGGATTAGCTCCAGGGGCAAAGGGTTCTCCAGCTTCGCGCCCATCTGGAGTAGCTCCAGTTTTCTTACCATAGACTACATTTGAGGTAATTGTCAGTACCGACATAGAGTGAACTGCGTCTCTATAAAGCTGATGCTGTTTAAGTTTATTAATAAACAGTTTAACTACTTCTACCGCCAGCTGATCAACACGGTCATCATCATTACCGTATTTAGGATAATCACCATTGATTTCAAAATCAATAATCATCCCAGCTTCATCTCTGATCGGCTTAACCTCTGCATATTTAATAGCACTTAGTGAGTCAGCAATAATTGAAAGCCCGGCTACTCCAAAGCCCATTATTCGCTGAACTACTGTGTCGTGGAGTGCCATTTGTACCGCCTCATAGGCATATTTATCATGCATATAATGGATAATATTTAAAGCATCCACATATTTTTCGCTTAGCCAGTCAAGAAAGCGGTCAAAATTATCCATAACCTTATCATATTCTAAAACATCACCTTCATAGGGTTTGAATTCAGGTCCAACCTGAGCTCCTGTTTTCTCGTCTTTACCACCATTTAAGGAATAAAGAAGTGTTTTAGGAAGATTACATCTTGCACCAAAATACTGAATATCCTTACCCGGTGTCATCGCTGATACACAGCAGGCAATTCCATAATCATCAGAAAAGTTAAGACGCATCAGGTCATCATTTTCATACTGCAGGGAACTTGTATCCTTAGAAACTTTGGTGCAGTAATTTTTAAAGTTTTCCGGCAGTTTTTCAGACCAGAGTATGGTCAAATTTGGTTCTGGGGCCGGTCCGAGATTATATAAGGTGTTTAATATTCTGTAGCTGGTCTTAGTTACCAGTGGTCTGGTATCAATTCCAATTCCACCGATCACAATTGTTACCCAGAGTGGATCACCGCTGAAGAGCTCATTATAGGCTGGAGTTCTCAGCTGTCTGGCCAGCCTCAATTTAATAACAAAATCATCTATAATCTCCTGTGCTTCTTTCTCTGTCAGTTTCCTAGCTTTGATATCCCTTTCAAAATAGATATCAAAGAATTCTACCACTCGACCAAAGGACATTGCTGCCCCATTATTTTCCTGAATCGCAGCCAGATAAGCAAGATAGGTCCACTGGACAGCTTCTTCTGCATTTTCAGCAGGACGAGAAAGGTCACAGCCGTAAGTTTTTCCGAGCCCCTTCAACTTTTTAAGAGCTCTGATCTGTTCACTTACCTCTTCCCGCAGCCGAATTGTTTCCTCAGTCATCGGACTTTTCAAATTGGTCTTATCTTCTTTTTTTGCTTCGATCAATCTATCCACACCGTAAAGGGCTACTCTTCTGTAGTCACCGATAATTCTTCCCCGACCATAAGCATCAGGCAGACCGGTAATTACACCCGAACGTCTAATTTCTCTAATTTCTGGAGTGTAAGCATCATAAACTCCATCATTATGTGTTTTCCTATATTTAGTAAATATCTCATCTATCTCAGAATCAACTTTTTCGCCATAGGCTTCTGCTGCCTGACGGGCCATCCTGATTCCACCATAGGTATTTAAGGTTCTTTTTAAGGGTTGATCAGTCTGCAGACCAACTATTATTTCTTTATCACGGTCTATATAACCAGCATCATAGGCGTTGACATCTGCAACTGTTTCTGTATCAATGGCAAGTACACCATCATTTTCTCGTTCTTTTTTCAATAAATTGGAAGTCTGCCGCCAGAGACCTTCTGTCCTCTCAGTCGGACCTTCCAAAAAATCAGCTCCACCTGTATAAGGTGTATAATTCTGCTGCACAAAATTTCTGACATCAATTTCTTCTTCCCATCTTTGACCCTTCAATTCTAAAGTATCAAATTTCATCAAAATCCTCCTCTTTTAGTCTTATAATCTTATTGGCTGCTTAAAAGATTTTTATAATTTTTTTGAATATTTGGTTGTTCCAACCAGTTCTATAATGTAAATTATATTTAATCTTTTAAACTGAATTTCATATTAATTTTAGCAGAAATAATTACCAGCGTCAAATCTTGAGTGATCTACTATGTTTTGAAAATACCTAATTATTGTAAACTAGATTACATTTGCTTCGTTTAAAACTAAAATCTGCAGTTAAACAAAAAAATCGCCCCCTGGATAAAGATTCAACTCCATATCCAGGCGGGCGATTTGATAAAGATTATATTCCCCTATGGTTAGCTCCATATTTATCCGCCAGTCATATAATCCATTTATTCAAATTTTATATTACAATTATTAGTCTAGCAGATAGTTATCTAGCTGTCAAATTTAAATTTCGGCTGCCACCCAGATAAACCGGCATACCTAATAAATTTTATAGCTTAAATCAATTAGTTCTGACACAATACAGCTCCTTTTTAAATTTGCCCCGGAATACTTAAATTCACTTTCTTAATGTCGCCTTTAGCCGCTCTGGATTAGAAATAATTTCAATTACATCATTAATATCTCTGCTGATTAATTCAGCACCTAAAAGCGCCCTTTTTGCTGTACCTTCTGGACCAATCACAGCAATCCCGAGTTCTGCATTTTTCAGCATCTGAGCATCATTATTTCCATTTCCAACAGCGATTACTCTTTTGCGGCCCAATTTTTCTACAAAATCAGCTTTAAACTTACTGCAGTCACAGTTATCAACAACTACCAGCTCTGCCTTTAATTCTTTTAGCAGTTTTTCTGCTGTTCCAAATGTATCAGCTGTTAGAATATAGATATCAAATTTCTCTGCCAGACTGTTAATGCCTTCTTTTATTCCCTCAATCAATTTGCCGTCACAGGCAATAGTTCCATTGAGATCAAACACAATTTTTTCTACATTAAAATTTTTACATCCTGGTATATTTATATTCAACATATCTTTCTCCCCTTTCTCATCATTAAATATAAATTCTGGCAGCTGCAATCCAATCAATCTTAGCAAAAAATTTGTTTGTATTTAATCAATGAAAATTTTTTGTGCCTGGTTTTTATATACTTTTAAATCACTGCTGCTGTATAAGACGAATTTTATAGTTTTAAGATTTTCCAGATCAGCAGCTGTAATTTTTATTGTTTCGAGGCTGACTGCTGCAGCTTTTTCAATAGGATAACCGAAAGCTCCGGTTGAAATAGCGGGGAAAGCTATACTTTTAATTTTATATTCTTCAGCTAGTTTTAAAGAGTTTTGATAGCATTTTTCCAGGAGTGCAGCTTCTGGTTTATCCCGACCATAAACCGGACCTAAAGTGTGAATAACATATTGATTGGGCAGATTAAAAGCTTCAGTGATAACAGCCTCACCTGGCTCAATTGGGGCCAGTGGTCTACAGGCCTTTTCCAGCTCCGGGCCAGCTTTTCTATGGATCGCCCCTGCAACTCCACCACCAATTTTTAAATCAGCATTTGCTGCATTAACCACAGCTTCAATATCCTTCTGAGCTGCTATATCTCCCTGAGTCAATTCTAATTCAAGATTACCTATCTGTAATCTCATTAAAACCCCTCCTTTTTTGCTTATCTTCTTTAGCTAATTTTAGCTCTGGCTTCTCCAAATTTGAATCCTAAAAAATATTGTCTATATTTATCTAATTCTTTAACTGTTGATTTTTCCCTTTTTTTAAGTCTTAATTAATGTGAAATTTTTGCATTTAAATTTTCAAAAAATTATCAAGATAACAACATAAATTTATACTTCAATTAGCTAACTTATATAAGTTAATAGTAGTATATGTGATTCTAAAATATTTAAATATGTCTAAAACCTTTTAATCTGATTTATTGAATCTCTATATCTTGACACTGCTTCTATTCTTTTCGATAATCCATGTTGGAATTGAAAAAGAAGGATTAAAATTAATTCTTTTTGGAGGTACTAATTAGAAACGATCATATTCCTACCTTTAAGATTGCGGAATAACTTATAATTAAAATATAATTTATATTTAAAACTGACAGGTAACGTTTACCTGTCAGTTTTTGTCATCTTAAGTCATATTTTGTTGAATTTAGCCGCTTTTCGACATCTTTCGCCATAAATCGGGTGGTTCCCGGTAGCTGTAATTTAGAATTGATCTTCAAATTCTTCGTATCCCTCTTCTGCCAGGTCTTCAGAGGGAATAAACCTGAGTGCAGCTGAGTTAATGCAGTAGCGTAATCCTGTGGGCTTCGGACCATCCTCAAATACATGTCCTAAATGAGAATTTGCTTTTCTGCTTCTGACCTCTATTCTGGTCATCCAGAGCTTTTTATCTTCAACTTCTACAATATTTTCTTCGACCAGCGGCCTGGTAAAACTCGGCCAGCCTGATCCGGATTCGAATTTATCCTTTGAAGAAAAGAGAGGTTCTCCCGAAACTACATCCACATAAATACCAGCTTCTTTATGATCCCAGTACTTATTATTAAAAGCAGGTTCGGTAGCATCCAGCTGAGTCACCTTATACTGCAGATCAGTTAATTGCTCTCGTAATTCTGCATCACTAGTCTCTTCATTGATTTGAACATTGTCAGCATCCTCAGTCTTACAGAAAGTTACACACTCTTCTGGATCAATATTATTTAACTTCAGTAATCTTTCCTGTAATTCAGTTGACAGTCCTAATTTACCTATATTTTTTATAATATTAACCCTTTCACCACTACCTGAAATATAGCCGTTTGCCTTTGTTACAGCAGGAGAATTAATAAATTGTTTCATCGACATTTGATCTAAATAATAATTCTTAAAATTTCGCTGCTGCTGAAGTCTATATTTCTGATGATAGTCTTCTGCTAAATAAAAATGATCCAGTTTTTTAATCACAATCTGAATTTCTCTGCCGTTTTCAACCTCCAATTCATTCTTGACCGCCAGAGCAGTTTTATGCTGTTTCTCGTTTTGATAAAGTATCAAAGAAGCATACTGGGTGGAATAAGCCGGTGAGTGGGGATCATGTCTGTCAAAAAAGATTTCTATAAGCTTCCTATATGAAATTACTGCAGGATCATAATCAATCTCTATTGTTTCAGTATGATCCCCTATCATCTGATAGCTTGGGCTTTCGGTTGTTCCACCTGCATAACCAACCCTGGTCCTAATAACTCCTTCCAGAGCTCCGAAAGATGCATCCGGTCCCCAAAAACAGCCGAGTGCAAGTGCAGCCGTCTCACTACCTACTGTTTTCAATTCCTGATCCAGAGGAATATCAACTGCCAGCACACTGCTGTTAAGACTGAGAACGGCAAAAGTAACAATCAATGCTACCAAAAAATAATCCATCTTATCTACCTCCCATTTATTTAAAGCAATTAATATTCAATTGCCCCTCCCCGGGGCAAGCTAACGAGGTTTATTCGTAGACTTTAAGTTCTACCAGTTTCCTCTACTTATATAATAGTACTAATTACTGATAAAAAATAGTAAATAGATTACCCAAATTAATTTGACTTTTAAGTCCAAAAATAGTTATTATATATATGGTGTGCAAAATTTATCGAAGATAAATATATAAAAAGGATTTGATAAAAATGAATGAAGAAAATATTCAGAAACCTAATTTAAGAATCGCTGTTATTACTATGATAACAGTCATTTTAGTTATTTTAATTTCTATTAGAACTGCCTTAGTCTTAGAAACAGCACTGGTTCTGGGGGCAATGACAGCTGCTTTATTTGGTCTCTATCTGGGATTAAGCTGGAAAGAAATTGAAAATGGAATGATCAATGGAATCAAAAACGCTCTCGGAGCCTCTTTAATTCTAATTATTATCGGAATGGTGATTGGAAGCTGGATTTTATCAGGAACTATCCAGACTATGGTTTATTATGGACTGGAACTTTTAAGTCCCGGCATATTTTTACCGGCAGCTTTTTTGCTGGCTGCAGTTACTTCAATTTTAATCGGAAGCTCTTTTGGAACAATTGCTACCATGGGAATTGTTCTTCTGGGAGTTGCAGAGGGACTGGGGGTTCCAAAAGCAATTACCGTTGGTGCAATAGTTTCGGGAGCAATGCTCGGGGATAAGATTTCGCCAATGTCAGATTCGACAAATTTAACTGCTGCAATGAGCAGCACCGATCTTTTTGATCATATTAAATCAATGCTCTACATATCTCTGCCGGCTGCTTTAATCAGCCTCCTCTTATATACAGTTATCGGTACCTTTTATTTAGAAAACGGTGTTGATCTGGCTAATGTTAATCAGATTTTGAGCAATTTAGATCAGAATTTTAATATCAGCTACTGGACTCTAATTCCTCCGATTTTGATGCTGCTGCTCTCTTTGTTTAAGGTGCCGGCAATTGCCTCTCTTTCGATTAGCTTTATTACTGCTTCCATTTTTGCAGTTTTAACTCAGGGAGCCTCTTTTGCTGAAATCTTAAATGCAGCAGCCAATGGTTATCAGGCTGATACCGGATTGCAGCTCTTAGACAGCCTTTTAACTCAGGGTGGAATCAATAATATGATGAGTACAGTGGCCATTATTATGGCTGGTACTGCAATGGGAGGAATTTTAGAAAAAGCAAGAATTTTAGAAGTAATTCTAGATTCAATGCTTGTTTTTATAAAAAAGCCCAGAGATTTAATCTTAATTTCTTTAAGCTCAGCCTATATTATGCTTTTAGCAACCGGGGAAATGTTTGTCTCAATTGTTATTCCTGGCCGGACCCTGGCTCCTGCCTATCGGGAAATGAAAATTAAAACCAGTGTACTTTCTCGATCTTTAGAAACAGCTTCTACTCTCGGCTGCTCAATTTTACCCTGGGGGGTTGTCTCGGTTTATATCCAGAATGTAATGGATATTGGTTTTAGCTATATTCCCTATACATTTTTATCATTTCTGGCTCCAATTATTGCAGTAATATATGCATTCAGCGACAGCTTCATTTTTAAAAGTGAATAAATTGACTATCTTCTATCACTTTAAAATAAGAGTGAAGCAATTGGATTTTTATCACTTGTACTGTAAACTTCTTTAGTTTTTAAATTGACTGCACTTAAAATTCCACCTTTACCGGCTCCTGTATCTACCAGGATTTTATTATTTCCAAATCTTACCTCAGCAACCGGAGTATGACCAGCAACTACAGTTCTGTTTTCCTTAAAATCTTCACTTTTTGCCCCCAAAAATGGCTGTCTGATCCAGACAAGATCGTGTTCTGTCTGTTCTTCCAGACTTTTGGAGGGATTAATACCAGCATGAACAAAAATATAGTCCTCAGCAGCATGATAATATGGTAGTGAATCAAAATATTGAGCAGCTATTTTAAGTTCAGAAGGATTTGGAAAACTAGTCTCTGTTTTCTGACCTCCATTGTGATACCAGAGGTCAATATTATTTGCATTTAAAACAGCATCAATCATCATTTCTTCGTGATTACCTCTTAGAAAAACATTGTTCCCATTATCCAATTCTCTGATATATTTATAAACCTGATAGGAGTCAGCACCACGATCTACATAATCTCCCAAATTAACTATACTTTTAAATCATAATCCCTTATTAATCAGCAATGATAAATATTCAACATGTATAATATATAAAATTATTTTGTTATATATTTTCATATATATTACCTAGATTTTCTTTAAGTTGCTTTTTAATTTGCTTAATCTCTTCTTTTAGTTTTTTCTTATCTTCTTTTAAATTTTTTATTTCTCTCTTCAAAGAAGCAATAACTGCATCTTTATTGTTATCATTCATATTTCTATTAATATCTGAAGGAGAATTGACCTTTGATTGCTTTTTTCTAAGGTCATCTATCCTTTCTTTTAGATCTGATCGTTTATAAATTGTTGATCTGCTAATATGAGCAATATCAGCAACCTTATTAATAGATATTTTTTTTTCATTTCTTAATAGATATTTTATAGCTTTATCAACCTTTTCGTTTGTTTTATTTCTTCGCTCTTTGTGGATTTTTTTTAAATGAGACTTTCTATTAAAATCACTCATTATTAAGTCCTCCTATATTTTATAAAGTTTGTATTAAATATATAAATAAAAAACATTTAATCTTTGCAGGAAATATTTAACTTTTATATAATTATTTATTTAAGAAACTAAATTTTATTAAAGGGGGTGTTATTATGAAAAGCACTGGTATTGTTCGTAAAATTGATAATTTAGGGAGGCTCGTTATTCCAATCGAGCTTCGCAAGACAATGGAGATCAATATTAAAGATCCCGTAGAAATTTTCGTAGATAATGACAAAATAATTTTAAGAAAATATGAGCCAGCTTGTACTTTTTGTGGAGAAGCTAGTAATACATTTGAGTTTAAAGGTAGAATAGTCTGTGAGAGCTGCAAAGAAAAAATGGCAGAAAAATAATATAGCATTTAATTACTGAAGGAGAGATGACTCTCCTTCTTTATTAACTGGATTGTAAACAATTTTATTGGTAAAGTGGTACATTTTCATTTATAAATAGTTTATCTAAATTAATTTCAAAAAGTCTCTAATACCTTTCGCCCCTTTTTAATTTTCTCACGAATATCTATTTTAGGGGTTTTTCTTCCCTTAGTATTTTTTTCTTGTAATAAAATTTTTAATTTTTCCTCTGAATTTATAACAAACTTATCAAATATAGAAGAAGTTGGCATTTGAAATACCTCCTAACTTTTTTGGTTTTCCCTATTTATATTTTTTCTAAAATCATCCCATTTTGTCTTTGGCAACTTTCCTTTACGCATTAGTTTCATTTCCTTCAAAGATTGTTCAAGTGATTTTTTAGGAGAACACTTTTTATTCATTATATTACCTCCCTATTATCTAAATACACTTATATTATACATAGATATGAAACTAAAAAGTCAATCATCTTCTAATTTATGAGAGTTACAAAATGGAAACCCAATTTCAGTATATTAATTATTTTAATGATCAATTTTTATCGCTCCAGAATTAATATACTTACCAAACCTTGATATTAGAGTCTTTTCTCCACCTTCTAATGTTTCAACAATAAAATTTAGAACACCATCTTTATCAACAGAACCTTTTTTCTTAATCCAACCACATTCTCCATCAGATTTCATACATATTACATTTTCAGCATCTCCAGCAACAGGTATATTGGCATTATGAGTTACAAAAATTAATTGTCTTTCCCCTTTTATTTTCCGTATGTTACTAACTAAATGACTTGAAATATATGCATTATCAAGTTGATCTTCTGGTTGATCAATAATTAAAGGAGTATTAACACCTATTTCAGTAAAACCTTCCATAATCAATGTTAATAAAGCCACACTTCTTTGTCCATAAGATAAACTTATTAATGGTTTGAATATTTTTTTTGAATTTTTCTTAAAAGAATTTACATTTAATTCTATATCTATTTTAGGAATTAAATTGGAATTTGAAAATAATTCATCAATAAAAGTAGTGCTTTGCGTTTTTATTATTTTATTAATGTTCTTTACTATATCTTCTTCGTTGATATTATTTTTTTCGGAATTAATTGCTTCAAAACTATTTTCTTTTATTAACTTTAAATTAATTTGTTTAACTATTTTTTTGTAATCTCTATTATACAAATAATTTAATAAATTTTTAAAGCTTATCTTTCTAAATGAATCTATATGATCAAGTGTCAATGATGTTATGTCTAAGCTTTTAAATTCCTCATTTAGAATACATTTTTTTAGAGATTGAACATATTCAATTTTTTCATCAAAATTAAATGATATTTTGATTTTTCCTTTTAAAATTTCATTTAATTCTTTAATATTTTTTTCATAAACTTCACTTATTTGGTTCCTTGTTTTTTTTATTGCTTTTATAAGAGAATATATTTCGTTATGACAACTGTTATCATTAAAATATCTACTAAATTTGCTTTTTAATAAACTATAATTTCTTTCTAATTCTTCTTGTTGTTTATAATAATTAATTTCATTTATATTATTATTTATAATAAAATTATTGAACCATTTATTTAATTTTAATGGTTCTTCTCCTAAAGATTTAATTTTTTGTTGTTCATAAGTTTCTATTTTAGTTTTGTTCAGAAATTTTCTCTTATTATAATTTTTAACTTTAATTTCATCATTGGTGTTTATAATTTTATATACTGTTAAGTATTGAGTAGTGTCATTATAAACAAATCCATCAATATATTTGGTATGCACTCTTTTCTGACCAGTATATGAATCATTCGAATGTTTAAATTCATATTTTAAAGCAAATAATTCATCGTTTAGCTTCAAATAAATTAAAACATAATCTGCCTGTCCTAAAAAATGAAGATCTTTTTCAATTAAGTTATTATGTTCTATATTGATTATATATTTTAATAAAGTGCTTTTGCCTGTTCCTCTACCACCAATGACACAATTCAAATCTCTATTTAAGGGAAATAATTGCCATAATTCCCTTTTTTCAATGTTTTTTAGAAATCCACCTTTTATTGCTAAACCAAAAATTTCATTTTTTAAAGTCTCTGAATTAATATTTTTATTTATTCTCAAATTAGTTTCTAAAATACTTCTTTTTAAGTGTTTAAAACATGGATATTGCATTTTAACTGAAATATAGTCGTTTCCTATCTCATTTAAACTATGAGCATCTGAATCAATTGCAAAAGCTAACCTAGTTCTCTCCTTTTTTTTGTTAAAAATTTTTTGTTTGTGTTCAAACCTGCTTGACCCTATAATATCTAAATTAGGATTATTAATATTATTATTCCATGTTTGATTATCAATTTCATATTTATTAACATGAGGAATATAGTTTAAACCATCATGTTTTTTTATAATTTTCATCGCATCTGCTAAACTTTTATCACTTGCAATTTCTGACTCACCTTCAATACCACAAAATTCTAAATCTCTTTTGATTTCACTCCATTGTTCAATATAATTTGAGGGATCTAATATTGCAATTAAATGTATCCCTCCATATATTGATATTTCTACACCTGGGATGAATTCAGTCAATTTATTTTTTCTTTCTTTTTTAAAATCACCAATCATTTTGACAATTTTCTGATAGCCCTTAACGGTGTTATGATCAGCTATTATAGCCATATTAATATCCGAATTAATGATTTTTTTTATTAACATGTGATAAAGCAAATCATCTTTAATTTTATTATCAAATTTAGACTCGTAAGTTTCAATCATTTTTCTTTCTAACAAATTGTTTTTTATCCCAAATGATTTGAACACATTATAATTAAACTCTTTATAATTTTTTTCTTTAAATTTATAATCAAAAGAAGCAGGAGTATGAATATGCAAATCAACATTATATTGTGAGCTACCATTATCATCATTTGTTAGTTCAATAAATTTTTTCTTTATAGTTTCTTTTATTCTCATAAAACCTCCTCATGTAATTTAAAACTCACCCTGATTATCACACATAAGCTCTGCCTGTTCCATAACTGTCTCAATAGCTTCTTTCTGCTTATCAGGTGGATAATCATACTTCCTTAACAGTCTCTTAACCTGAACCCGAATATTAGCCTTTATATCCTCTCTGGAACTCCAATCAATAGTCGTACTATTTCTAATTGTTTCAGTTAGCTCAACTGCTATTTTCTTAAGGATTTCGTCTCCCATTACTTTTACAGCAGCATCATTAACACCAAGAGCATCATAAAAAGCTACTTCATCTTTATTTAATCCAAGATCATTTTCTTCTTCTTGAGCCTTATTCATTTCTCTGGCTAACTTAATCAACTCTTCAATTACATGTCTCGTTTCAATAGCTCTATTTCTGTATTTATTTAGGGTTTCATTCAGCATTTCAGAGAACCTTTTAGATTTAACAAGGTTTTGTCTTGCCATCTTCTTAACTTTAGTTTTTAGAATTTGCTCCAAAGTTCTAGCAGCAATATTTTTTTGCTGTAGATGCTTAACTTCTTCTAAAAATTCTTCTGAAAGAATAGACATGTCTGGATCAATATTGGTTCCCTCAAAAATATCAATAACCCCATCTGAAGCTATTGCTTTTGAAACCATTTGATTAATAGCTCCATTAACTTCTTCAGGAGAACTTTCACCATCACTAAAGTGTTTTTTAATAGCTGCTTTAACAGCTTTAAAGAAGGCTATATCCTCACTTATTTCTAAAGCTTCTTCTCTGGTAGAACAGAGAGCATATGCCTTAGATAGACGGTTTACATGCCTTATAAATCGTTCTTCACCTGTACCTGCTGGATCTTCATCTAATCCTAGTATGTGTTCTGTTGCTTCTGTAATTATTCTCATTTTATTTTCAGGTTTAGCTTCAAAAAATCTCTTATAGTCAAACTGATAGAAAAGGTCCTTTACAATTTCATATTCTTTTAATAATTCTTTTACGACTTCTTCTGTATCTATTGCTGTTTGTTTTCTATCTGATTCAGTATAAGAATTAAGTGCTTTTTTAAGTGCATCTGCTATTCCAATAAAGTCAACAATCAATCCACCAGGTTTATCTCCATAAACCCTGTTAACCCTTGCAATAGCCTGCATTAATGTGTGTCCTTTAAGTGGTTTATCTATATACATAGTGTGAAGAGGAGGTACATCAAATCCTGTCAGCCACATATCACAGACAATAACTAATTTTAGTTCATCTTCAGGATCTTTTAATCTTTTTTCAATTACTTTTCTTTCATGCTTTGGTCGAATATGTGGTTGTAACTCTTTGGGATCATCAGAACTTCCAGACATTACAACCTTTATACCACCCTTATCATCATCTTCATGATGCCATTCTGGTCTTATATCAGTAATTTTATTATAAAGATTAGCTGCTACTGCTCTTGAAACAGTAACAATCATCCCTTTACCTAAAATAGCTTCCTGTCTTTCTTCAAAGTGATCTATTAGTTCTTCTGCTACAGTTTCTAATCTATCATCAGAACCAATTACAGCTTCAATAGTAGAATTTTTCGACATATAATTGTTTTTAGTTTCTTCAGTTAAACCATCAGTAAGATTTTCTATTTCTCTGTCTAATTCTTTTTTCTTTTCTTCTGATATATCTACCTGAACTATTTTGCTTTCATAATAGATTTTAACAGTCATTTCATCTTCAACAGCTCTGGTCATATCATATATATCAATATATCCCCCAAATACACCAGTTGTATTTCTACCTATGAAATCTATTGGTGTTCCTGTAAAACCTATATATGAAGCGTTTGGAAGGGCATCACGCATATATTTAGCATAACCATACTTAGTTTCAGCCTTATCATCAATTTGTTTAATATTAGGATCGAATCCATACTGACTTCTATGAGCTTCATCTACAATAACAATTACATTTTCTCTTTCAGTTAGAGGAGAATCCCCTTCCTCAAACTTTTGAATAGTAGTAAAAACTATTCCACCAGATTCAACTGATAAAAGGTCTTTTAAATCTTCTCTACTATCTGCCTGCTTAGGTTTTTGGCGAAGTAGCTGACTTGATTTACTGAATGTACTAAACAACTGATCATCTAAATCATTACGGTCAGTTATAACCACAATAGTTGGGTTATCCATTCCCAAAACAAGTTTACCTGAATAAAAAACCATTGATAAACTTTTTCCACTACCTTGAGTATGCCAGATAACACCAATCCTACGATCTCCTTCATCACCCATAGCATGTTCTGTACTATTAATTGCTTTTCTTACAGCATGATATTGGTGATAAGCAGCAAAGATTTTAGTTATATTTAATCCATCATCCTGGAAAAGAATAAAGTTATGAACTAATTCTAAAAATCTTTCTCTATCGAAAATACCTTTTATAAGGACTTCCAGTTCTGGTATTCCTTTTGGAGCTATTTCTTTACCATTAATAGTCCTCCAGGTCATAAATCTTTCAATATTTGAGGTAATAGTTCCAGCTCGTGCATTATGACCATCACTAATAATTAAAATTTCATTATAAGTGAATAGAGAAGGTATCTGATCTTTATAATTTTGTAGTTTATTATAAGCAGTATTAATGGTTGCATTTTCAGCTACTGCACTTTTTAATTCCATTACTACAAGGGGCAACCCATTAATAAAGACAACTAAATCAGGTCTTCGTGTGTATTCACCTTCTTGAACAGTAAATTGATTAACTACTAACCAGTCATTATTTTTATTATTTTCTTTATCAAAAAGCCAGACTTTATCGTACTTTGTGCTTCCATCTTCTCTTTCATACTCTACATCTATACCGTCAGTAACCATTTCATGAAAGTTGCGATTATTTTCAATAATTGAGAGTTCTTTAGGTATTAAAACTTCACGAATAGCACTTTCAATAGCCTTATTTGGTATATCTGAATTAATAGAATATAAAGCGTTTCTCAATCTTTCTTCCAATACTACATCTTTATGACTTTCTCGTTCTTGATATTTTCCCCCTGGACTAATTTCATAGCCATTCATATAGGTATAATTAAGCTCTTTAAACCAGTTAATACCAGCTTGTTCTAACTGGTCTTCATCAAATTTACTCAATTTTTAATTCACCTCCCTTTCATCTTTTTCTAAAGGTACTCTTATTTCTCCTGACATTAATTTGGGGAGAAGAGAGTCTCTTAATTCTTTTAGATTTCGTGTTTCTACCTTATTATTATTTATTTTTTTATAAATAGGCTCCATTAAACTATTAAACTTATCCAAGATTTCTTTTGAAGGAATTAAAATTTTAATCTTTTTAGTGTTAGTCATATTAATAGCTTCCATGGTAGTACCTGTACATAGTTTATCCTTTTTTTCTTCAAAATCTTCATTATTTATAAAATTCCAAATATAATATAGGGCATATTCTTGAACATCAAGCCCCATAAACCCTGTTGATAAAATTATATTATTAATTAAAAACTTGTTATATTCAGAAACCAAAATCAACTTTTTACTATTTCTCATTTTAGCAAACCAAATCGTATTTGGCTCTGGTTTTCTATTAGCTCTTGATGGTTTTTCATCATAAGTAATTATAGTATTATAGTCTTCAATTTTTTTATCATTTACATCAGCAGTAGCTAAATAGATTTTTTCACCTACAAATTCATTAATACTACCTCTTACCAACTTAGTAAGGTTTTTATCACCTAAATTTCCTACTTCCCAACCTTCTGGAATCATACCCAACTCACTCTCAACAAATTTTCTATCTTGAAAAGGCTCAAAATCAACAAACCAACTTTTGTAGATAGCTTGTGCCGTTTTTTCTAAAGTTTTATTCATTTTATTATTATTCTCTATTTTCTTATTTAATGAATAAAGTAAAATCCCAATTTTTTTCTGTTCATTAATTGGTGGTAACTTAATTTTTATTTTATCTAACATTTCATTATTTAAACTAGCTCTCGTAGTAATAATTGACATTTGTTTAACTTGATTTCTAAATTGTGGACTATTTAAATAAAAACTAATAAATTTGGGATCAATATTTTCTTTTTCAGATGGTCTTAATCTTTTAGTAAATCCATTGAATGTTGCTTCAGGATAATCTTTAAGAGCAACACAAGCCATCCCTAATTCATCTGCTTTTTCACTTGTTCTAGTTATAAAAACATCACCTTTAGAAATTGAAAACTTTTTTCTCTCTTTTTTTGAAGTATTTGCTTTATTCTTTAATTCGTTTGGAACAAAATAGTTATCAAACACTTCTTTAAATGATAAAAAGGGGTAACCAAAACCAAATTCTTTTCTATTTTTTGATAAACCATTATAAGAATCATATAAGCTAGATATTTTATATTCTTTCCAACCGTTATTAAAACTCATAACCTATCACTCGAAGATTATCTCGAATTTCCTTTTCTAATTTATTTGCCTTTGCAAATTGTTCAGCTAATTCATCAGTTAACCTAGCCATTTTATTTTCAAATGGTTCATCTTCATCATCTTTTTCTTCAATACCCACATATCTACCAGGAGTTAAAATATGCTCATGTTCTCTGATTTCTTCAAGTTGAGCTGCTTTACAAAAACCTTTAACATCTTCATATTCTATCTCTTCAGCAGTTCCTTTCCAAGCATGATAGGTGTCAGATATTTTTTTAATATCTTCTTCTTCTAATTCTCTGTGTGCTCTATCAACTAAATTTCCCATTTTTCTGGCATCAATAAAAAGAGTTTCTCCCTCTCTTTTACGACCACCATTATCACCTTTATTTTTAGATAAAAACCATAAACTCACTGGAATACCAGTTGAATAAAACAATTTAGAGGGTAAAGCAACTATACAATCTACTAAATCATCTTCTAATATTTTTTTTCTAACATCACTATCTGTACTTGTATTGGAAGATAAAGCCCCATTTGCAAGGACAAAACCTGCTGTACCATGAGGAGAAAGATGGTGTATAAAATGTTGAACCCAACCATAATTTGCATTACCATTGTAGGGAATACCATATTTCCACCTAATATCATCAGCTAAATGTTCTGCTCCCCAATCACTAACATTGAAAGGAGGATTAGCTAAAATGTAATCAGCTTTTAAGTCTTTATGAAGATCATTATGAAAGCTATCAGCAGGTTTACCTCCAAGATTACCGTTAATTCCTCTAATAGCTAGATTCATCTGACACAATCTCCAGGTCGTTGGATTAGATTCCTGTCCATAAATGGATAAATCCTGCATTTTACCCTGATGATTTTCAACGAATTTCTCACTTTGAACAAACATGCCCCCACTGCCACAGCAAGGATCATACACACGACCTTTGTGTGGTTCAAGCATTTCAACTAAAAGATTTACAATAGAAGATGGAGTATAGAATTCCCCACCATTCTTACCTTCAGCACTTGCAAATTTTGCAAGGAAATACTCATAAACTCTACCTAAAACATCTTTGGATCTACTTTCTTTATCTCCAACTTTAATATTACTTATTAAATCAACCAGTTCTCCTAAAATTCTTTTAGTTAAACCTGGTCTTGCATAATCTTTATTTAAAATACCTTTAAGCTTTTCATTTTCCCTTTCAATATCAACCATAGCATCATCAATAATCTGACCAATTTCAGGTCTTTTAGCATTTTTCTTAATATATTCCCATCTTGCTTCTTTAGGAACCCAAAAGACATTATCTGCAAGATATTCATCTCTATCTTCTGGATCTGCATATTTAGTATTTTCTAATTCTTTATATTTTTCTTCAAATGAGTCTGATACATATTTTAAAAATATCAAACCTAAAACTACATGCTTATATTGTGAAGCATCCATATTATTTCTTAATTTATTTGCTGATTTCCATAAGTCTTCTTCAAAACCTACTTTTGCTGTTGACATAAGTTAATACCTCCAATTAAAAATTATTAATTTTATTATACCATCAAAGGTAATATTTGTAAACAAATATGAAAATAAACAAACTCTTATATCCTCTCGGAATGACCATAAATAATATTCCCTTTATTAATTAATTCATAAATTTCTTTATACTTATTTAATAAACTTTTATTTCGTTTAACCCATTCTATTTTGCCTTCTTGTTTAGCTTTTTTGACCCAGGTTTCTTGGTGTTTTATAAGAATTTTATATTTATTCAAATCATTATTTGAAACCAATAAATTATCACAAAGATTACCATTATTACAGGTTAAACATGGAGGTTGAGTCGCTAATTCACAATCTCCAGTTATTAATTGCATACAAGTTCCATAAGGACTATTTGCTCCTTTAATTTTATGACTTTGCCACAATAAATACAAAGTTTCATCACTTAACTCTTTTTTCGAACCCTCAACAATCTCACCTTTACTATTATATTTTAGAAAAGCACCATTTTTTAATGACTTATCAAATTGTTCTTTTTGCATTTTTTTTCTTTGCCTAGCATATCGCATTGTCATTTCAGTAGAATCATGATCTAAGTAATCTTTAATAGTATATATATCTACCCCATCATTTAACATATTCATAGCAAAAGTATGACGAAAAGCATGATTTTTAAATTTAAAAATTTTGTTGTTTTCATCTGTTATATTATGTCTGTTTGCTAAACTATTAAGATGTCCAGATACAGTTTGTTGAAGATAAGGCTCTCCCTTCCTTTTCCCTTTATATCTACAAAACATATATCCATTTGGATTATTTAATTCTGTACTTTCTTTTTTAACCTTATTAATCCATAAATTCAAAACTTCAGCCAACTCTTTACTAATCAATTTCGTTCTATCTTTTTTCATAGTCTTTCTAATGTCAGTATTGATCGCAAATTCTTCTTCTTTTTCAATTTCAATTCTTATTAAATCACTTAGTTTCAATTCTAATACATCTGAAATTCTTAAGCCTGTTTCAAGCATTATCAATACAATAACTTGAATGTCTTTATTTAAATATTTGAAATTTTCCATTAGTTGACTCAAAACTTTTTTAGGGATTTCTTTGATTTTAAACCTATCTCTCCCTCTATCTGCTTTTGGTTTATCTGAATCTCGAATAATTTTTTTGATATCTTTCGTTGGCCCAAAATCAAAATCATAATAATGAATATCTCTAAGATATTTATAGTTAATAGTAAGTGTTCTGTTTTTATAATACATTGGATTCTTAATCCTATTACTTTTAGCTACATTTTTATCTAACCAATCTAAATACCCCAAAATATCATTTCGAGATAAGTCATTTAAATTATTCCATGAAGGATATATCTCACTAATATAATTAAAAAATTTATGCATATAAGATAAATAATTAGTGCATGTAGTCCATTTTAATGTATTATTTTTTAAACGCATTTTTAAATATTTTTTAAACTCTTTTCTAAAACTACTGTTTTTAATATATTTAAAGTTAAGTGTATGTGAGTTATTACTTTTATTATAACTAATTCCATATTTTCCTAAGTTTTTAATATCCCATTTGTCTTTTTCCCATTCTTCTCTTACATCAAAAATTTCAAACAGCGATTCATATATTCGTCTTAAAGTTGTAGCATAAACTGTTTTCTTTGCATAAGTTTTATCAATCTTAGCCTCATATGATTTTCTAATGACTTTTATTTTTCTTTTTTGTATCCAATCATACCATTTAATTTCTGCTTTTTTTAGATCTAAATCTAATACAGAATTTATTTCTGGATATTTTTTGTTTATAAATTCTTCTACTCTCCTAACTCGACCACCTTTATCAAAGATAGTGTAAAATCTATGATGTTTATTAAAAATCATATTATATATATGTAATTTCATTTCTAATTTAATGTTCTCATTATTAGATACAAATGTAAAAGTTTTAACAGTCTTTTTATCAACATGTTCTTTATACTCTTCTTTTAATCTACTTATTTGACCAAAATCTTCAACATGCCAAACATCATTTTTTAGAAAGTAATCCGTATAAATAATAGGCTTATCAATAATTTTACCTTCTTTATTAAGAATTTTATCTTCATAAAATGATAATTTATCTATAATTTGATTTGTGTAATTTTTTTTATTAACTATTCTTAAATGTTTATTATCCACTAAATCCCTCCTCTAATCACTTAGATTATTCATATTTTGAATTATTTCTTGAGTTACAAAGCTAACTTTTGCTTTTTTCCACTCTTTTGATAATTCTTCTAAAGAGGGATGCAGATATATATTCGCTGTGGTTTGTAATTGAGCATGTCCTAAACGCTCCTGTAAAGATTTAATGTTTTTTGTAGCATTATAATATCTAGTAGCGTGGGTATGACGAAACAAATGAGGATATAAATTTATTCCTGTTTTTTTCTTTAATCTTCTAAATAAAGAACTAATATTTTGATATTCTAATGGTTCCCCTTTGTTTTTTCCATCAATCTTTATAAAAAGAAAATTAGTATCAATATTTACATCTAAAGCTAAACTACCCATATATTTATCAAATAACTTTATTAAATCATAACTCACAAATATTCTTCTCTCTCCAGTTTTTATCCTGGCATTATTAATTAGATCTCCTCTATTTTTTATTGAAATTTTATACTCTCTTTTTTTTCTATTAACTTCAATATCCTCTTTAAAAAGTGATAAGACTTCTCCAATTCTTAAACCAGTCTCAAATAATAACCTGATCAAAAAAATATCTCTTATATTTGAACAAGAATTGATAATCAATTTAATCTCATTATTAGTAAGAGGGGTTGGCTTTTTTTTAGGAACTTTTAACTTTAAAAGACTTTTTTTAATAGGTTTGCTCTTATTAATATGATAAAGAAAATCCTTATATTTTCTTCTCCCTCCAAAGCTCATTTTAAACAACTTATCAGAAACATTTTCACTGATTTCTTCTAAACTATATAAATAATCATAAAAATTTACTACAGCTGTTAAGTATAAATTAATTGTTGTTGCACTTCTCTTTGATTCAATTTTATGTAATGGGGTAATTTTATCATCACCAAAAGGATTTTTTAACCAACCAGTATAATGTGCCAAAAGTTTTAATGTTACATTTAAAAAATTTTCATCTTTGGTTTTTAAAAATTCAAAATAAGACTTCAAAGCATAACAATATGTTCTTAAAGTATTTGGACTTTTTTCTGTATTATCTAAATATTTAAGAAATTTAACTACTGGTATTACTAACTTGCCATTATCATCTAAGAGTATATATCTTTTTCTATTATTTTTAAGAAGAACTTCTTGCACTTTCATAACAATACCCCTTTTAATAAACAAATATTTAAAATATTATATCACATTATTAACATATATTCAACATAATGCACATAATAAAATAAATATAGTTATTAATAATATTATATATAAAAAAAGAAACTATAAAATATAGTACACATAATACACACTAATATTTATAGTATAATTAATCCTACAAAAATAAGTTTATCCTGATCAGGTTTATAATTAATCTTTTCAATAATTTTTTTCAGTTCATCTATTTCTCCATGAATATCACCGATTACATATTTAGCCATTTTAGCCACCTCCCACTCACTGATTTAAATATATTATAACATAAATTTACCAATATCTTAATTTTGCCGGGAATTTGGTTCCTGCTGATCTAATCTGGATACCATTTTTTCTGTCTCCTTATAGTGTGAACCACGCCAGTATATTTTGTCACACTTCTGACAGTATTTAAAATCCTGAAAATATTTTTTAGTTTTAGGTTCCAGCCTCTCTTTAATTTCTTCTTTATCAATATCTATTAATTTACTGTTGCAGTTTACACAGCGGCTTTCTTGACCATGATAATATTGAGCTAATTGAAATCGTTCAAAAACTTCTGCTAACTGTTTTTTGGGATCATCATTCCAGATAAAGTGCGCCCATTTAACTCTTTTACGCATCAGAAGTCCTCGATCCCTGCTTAAAATAATTCTTTTTTCACTGACTGCCTGATCAACAATTTTTCGATCCTGATAATCATTTCTGTAGGCTGTGTCAAAACCAAAACGGCGAAGATAACGGGCCAGTTTCCCTAAATGAACATCCAAAATAAATTTTGGTTTTTCCAGATATTCATTTAATAATTTAATTTCTGCTGGCAGCTCAAACTTATAAAAATGGGGATAGATTGAAAAAAAGTCACCAGGCTGAACCAGATAGGAAAAGTCAACTGCTGTAGAATTATTCAAAATCAGAGCTACTTCCGGATGGGGAACTCCAATACTTTCAATTCTGTCCTTAATTGTCTGACGTCCTCGGTAATTGTGAATATAATAACGTTTATCAGTTAATTTTAGGTTTTTCTGTGATTCAACTTTAATAAAATCATTTAAATATGAGTAAAATCTTAATTTTATTTTTTTAATCATTATCACTTCCTCAGACAGCTAATTATTTCAGCTGTTTTCCCGTTCAAAATTCAGATTTAATTTTTGTTTAATTTCTTTCTTATTATGATACATTTTTCGATCTGCTGCATTAATCATTGCTTCCAGAGTCTTATATTTCTGGCTGTTGTAGATTTGACCAAAGACAATACTGAAATATTCTTCGCGACGTTTTTTTGCCTTTTTCTTTATCTTTTTTATAATCTGAGAACATTAATATAATTGTTCAAGATGGAACTGCAAAACCCTCTAAAAATTTTCTGATTTTTGCCAAAATAGCAATTATTACCTATAACATAATTATAGTTGAAAATTTTTAAGACAAATTTAGACATAAACTGACAGGTTCTGACAGGTTCACGGTGCACATTATGCACATTAAAAATAAAATAAAGGACCTGCATAGTTTAAATAGAATATTATTTATAGTAACATATATTTAAGGGAGGTAATTATTTTGCAGACGTGGCGCTTAATTACAAACAGCAGCAGTAATGCTTTTTATAATATGGCAGTTGATGAAGCAATAATGATTTCACACGGCAAAAATGAGGTCCCACCTACTCTCCGCTTCTACAGCTGGGAACCGGCAGCTCTTTCTCTCGGCTATTTTCAAAAGACTAACGAAGAAATTAATTATCAAAACTGCCAGAAAGAAGGAATTGATCTTGTCCGGCGTTTAACCGGGGGCAGGGCTATTCTTCATAATCAGGAAATAACCTACAGTTTAATCATTAGAGAAGATTACAAACTGCTGGCTGATTCTATAGAGAAAAGTTATCAGCAGATCAGCAGAGGGCTGGTATGTGGACTACAGCAGTTGGGTATCCCGGCTGAATTAAAAGCTGTAGAACGAGGCAAAAAAGCACCCATGGGGCATTCAGCTGCCTGTTTTGATGCACCGTCCTGGAATGAAGTTATTTTAGATAACAAAAAACTTATTGGAAGTGCTCAGCGAAGAAAAAATGGTACTATCCTGCAGCACGGATCTCTGCCGCTTGAAATGAATGCAGAAAATATTTTTAGGCTTCTAAATTACAGCTCTGAAGAGCAGCGAAAAAAAGCACGCAGAACTTTTACTTTAAAATCAACATCACTTAAAAAGGCGGGTTATAATTTTTCCTATTCTGAATTAGAAAATGCTATAGCTGCAGGGCTGGCTCAAGCTTTAGAGATAGAATTAGAAAAATCTAAGTTAACAGCGGCAGAAAATGAACTTGCAAAAAAACTGGCTTCAGAAAAATATAGGAGTCAGAACTGGAATTTTAAAAGATAGATATTTAGTTAAGTTTATATATAACAATTAATAAAAGGGGTTTTAGAATGACTAATAAAAATAATAATTTTCGTAAAAGACTGCCAGCCTGGCTGCGCCAGAAGAATCCACTGCAGAAAGGTATGCTGGCTACCAGAAATATGCTTAAGGATTTAGAAGTAAATACTGTCTGTAAAAATGCGCGCTGCCCCAATATTGGAGAATGCTACAGCAAAAAAACTGCTACTTTTATGATTCTAGGTCAATACTGTACTCGCAGCTGCCGCTTCTGTTCGGTGTCCCACCAGCATAAACCAGAAAAGATAGATCCAGCTGAAGCAGAAAGAGTTGCAGACGCAGTGGAAAAACTGAAGTTAAAACATGCCGTTATTACATCTGTGACCCGGGATGATCTAAAAGACGGAGGGGCTGAACAGTTTGTGAGGGTGATCAAAGCAATCAGAGATAGAACTTCCGAAGTTTCAATCGAAGTTTTAACTCCTGATTTTAATGAATACCAGCCAGCACTTGATAAAATCATTAAAGCCAAACCAGAAATATTTAATCATAATATTGAGACTGTGGCATCTCTTTATGACCAGGTCCGACCTCAGGCTAATTATCAGCAGTCATTGAGAGTATTAACTAAAGTTGCAGAGGCAGACAAAAATATTTTAATTAAATCAGGAATGATGCTCGGGTTGGGAGAAAGCGAAACTGAACTGATTGAGCTCTGGGATGATTTATTGACAGCTGGAGTAGAAATTTTAACTATGGGTCAGTACCTCCAGCCTGCAAATGAAAATATTGAAGTGACAGAATATATAAAACCGGAGAAATTTGCAGAACTAAAAGAAAAAGCTCTGGCCCGCGGTTTTAAAGTGGTCTCCTCCGGTCCTCATGTTAGAAGTTCTTATTTAGCTGAAGAAGTCTATAAACAGTTAAATTAATTGTACTTTTCTCTGATAATACCATCTTTATATGCTTCCAGCAGCTGCATTAAATACTCCACATCTTCTTTTAACTTTTTACCAATATCAGTATCAGCTATTTTTTGCGGCTGCTCAAATTTCAATACTTCTGCAGCCGAAATCGTGTCCCTGCTGTCTTTATGCAGGGCATTTTTTTTGCTGATAAATGGTTCATGAGAGATTAAGCGCATCTTTTTATTGCTGTAAGTTAGAGTATAGCCTGCTATTCCTGTTTTTTCATGATAGGCTGCAGAAATCCCTCCATCAATAACAAGCAGCCTTCCCTTACCTTTGACTGGACTTTCTCCCTTTTTTTCAGCTACAGGTGTATGACCATTAATAATATGGCCTGTTTCCGGGTCAAGTCCGAACTCAACCAGAATTTTTTTGCAGATATACTCATTTTCTCTGGCCTGATAATATGGATTCATATTTTCTTGATAGAGTTCATCCTCTTCTTCATCAGTAAAATATCGCAAAAAGGTAGTCATCCTATCCTTTCCGAAAAGTGGTGATAATTCTCCCCGCCAGAGATACCAGAGCCAGTCTTTAAACTCAGCATCAGCCTCCTGATTGGAATAACTGCGGCGAATAATATCATCAAAAAAATCCATCAGCTTTTTGCCGCTGTATTTTTCTCCCTCAACTTCAACCTCAGAAAAATCTCCATTTTCAGCCATCGGTACACAGCCGTGAAATAAAAGATTACCATTATACTTTTTATACATGCTGCCGTTGTTGTATAAAAATCTAACATCTTCCTGTAATTTATCATTATTTTTAAAAGAATAGCTAAGCTGTTTAATTACTTCTTCTTCCCAGTCACTTAAACGGTAGGGAGCTTCAGGTGAAATTGTAGGTAAACTCTGGTCTGTCAGCTGATACTTTTTACCTGCTAATTTTAGAATTCCTTTTTTATAGTCTATTTTTTCTAAATAGAGAGCCTCATTCATTTCAAATTCCGGCCGCTTTTTAATCAGCTGTCCTTCCAATTTAAATTGAATAATCGCTATAGCTTTATGCATCTGAGACATAATTTTTATTTCATTTTTATCTAATTCTCTATTGATCAAGCGAGGTTGATAAATTTCTTCATCCAAATTTTGATAATGGTTCATCGCAAATCTGGCCAGAGGCCGCATATTAATTCCATAACCCTCTTCTAAAAACTCTAAATTTCCATAGCGAAGAGCAGCTCTTAAAGCAGTGGCAATCAACGCCTGCTGTCCCAGAGCGGCACCCATCCATAAAATATCATGATTACCCCACTGAACATCAACATTATGATGCTCTTTTAAAAAATCCATAATTACATCCGGAGTCGGACCGCGATCAAATATGTCTCCAATAATATGTAGTTTATCAACAGCAAAAGTCTGAATCAGCTCTGAAAGTGCAATAATAAACTCTCTGGCCTGGCCGACCTCAATAATTGTTGTCAAAATTTTTGCTTTGTAATCCTTTTTATTGGGGTCATCTTCTCTAATATGTAAAAGTTCTTCAATAATATAAGCAAATTTTTCCGGGAGTGCTTTGCGCACTTTGGATCTGGTATAAATTGAAGAAACTTCCTGAGAAATCTGCACCATGTAATCAAGTGCTTCTTTGTACCATTCCGGAGGAATTCCTCCTCTTGCTTCCAATTCTTTCATTTTTGATTTAGGATAAAAAATAAGAGTTGCCAGCTCTCTTTTTTCAGTGTCAGTTAACTTATCTTCAAATATTTGGTCAATCTTATACTCAATCTCTCCTGAAGCAGTTTTTAGCATATATTTAAATGCTTCGGCTTCTCCATGTAAATCAGTTAAAAAATGCTCTGTACTCTTCGGTAAATTTAAAATAGCTTTAAGGTTTATAATCTCTGTACTTACAGCAGGAATGTTTGGAAATTGTTCTGACAGTAGTTTTAAATATTTCAGATCTTTCATCTATTACTCCTTTCTGTAACTATCATCTTTTATTTGAAATTAGCTTAAGAGTTAGAAATTATCTTCTCATAGGCCAGTCGCTCACTGCCGTCACTGGTGTAAATAATTCCACAGTATTTAAAACTTTCTTTTTCTATGGCCCGCTTCATGGCAAAATTTTCCGGATGAGTATCAATGCGAATACTTTCTGCATTTTCACTCCTGGCTAATTTATATGTATTTTTAAAGATCTCAGCCATTATATCCTGCCCCTTATATTCTTCTGCAACTGCCGCCCGGTGAATAACTCCATATTTTCCCTCAGTAATCCACTCTCCAGCCTCGATATAATCATAAGTAGAGTCCTTTGCAAAAATGACTGCAGCTGTAGCAATAATATGCTTTCCCTGCTGGATTAAATATGAATTATTTTGCCTGATATCTTCTCTTATTGTCTCTGAATTAGGATAATTATTCTGCCACTGATCAATCCCCTCTTTCCTTAAATAATTCTGGGCAGCATTAATAATTTTTATAATTTCTGGAATATCCCTGTTTTCAGCTTTTCTAAAATTCATTTAGCAAAATGCCCCTTTCAACTATTTTATTTATTTTATAGTTTAAGTATTTCTGCCACTTTTTCTTTAACAGAGTTTTTATCACAGCTGTGCTGATGCTTACTTTCCATATCTTCTAATCCCTTTAATCCTCTGTGAACTTCAGCTGCTGTTAAATTATTTAATTCTTCTATAATTCGATATTCATCCTGTTCAATTTTTTCTTCTTTTAATGATTCCAGAACTGCCCGGCTAAATTTGTAGGGGTTAGCAGTAGAAGCAACAACTGCTGTTTTTTGATCTTTACTTTGCTGGCGGTATTTATTTAAAGAGTCAACTCCTACAGCGGTATGGGGATCAAGTAAGTAATTAAAATCGCTAAAAGTTGACTTAATTATTTCCTTTGCTTCTTTCTCAGAACTAAAATGCCCACTGAAAAGCTGCTTGATTTTTACCTTTGTCTGCTGATCAACTTCAAATCTATTTTCGGTTTTTAATTTTTGATACCAGTCATTTATCTTACTGCTATTGTGGTCAGTAATTTCAAACAAAAAACGTTCCAGATTTGAGGAAATTAAAATATCCATTGAAGGACTGATTGTTTTCTTTAATTTCCGGTTAATATCATAAACTCCAGTTTCTAAAAAATCAGTCAAAACTTTATTATCATTGGAGGCACAGATAAATTTGTTGACCGGCAGCCCCATACGATAGGCATAATAAGCAGCTAGAATATTACCAAAATTACCAGTTGGTACAGCAATATTAATCTTATCTCCAACCTTAATTTCACCATCTCTAAGAATCTCAAAATAGGCCTTAAAGTAGTATACAATTTGCGGCAGCAGTCTACCCCAGTTTATAGAATTTGCAGAAGAAAATTGATAATTATTTACCTCCAATTTTGCTCTAAATTCCTTATCAGCAAATATATTTTTTACTGCAGTCTGACAGTCATCAAAGTTTCCTTTTAAAGAGACAACTTCTGTATTGCTGCCCCCGGTGGTTTTCATTTGATCTTCCTGAACTCTGCTGACCCCATCCTCTGGATAAAAAACTATAATTTTAACTCCTTCTACATCTTTAAAGCCTTCCAGTGCTGCCTTACCTGTATCTCCAGAAGTTGCAACTAAAATTACAATCTCCTTTTCTACTTTCAACTTTTTAATCGACCTCACTAAAAGCTGGGGTAAAATCTGCAGAGCCATATCTTTAAATGCTGCAGTTGGACCGTGCCATAATTCTAAAATATATGTATTTTTATCCAGCTTAACCAGAGGTGTTTTTTCTGTGAGAGGAAAACTCTTATTCTGATAGGCTTCTTCTACTGAATCAGCAATCTCCTCCTGACTAAAATCACTTAAAAATTTATTAAAAATCCAGACTGCTAACTCCTGATAGCTTTTATTTTTCATCTCCATAATTTCTGTTAGCTCTAATTTCGGTATCTCTTCTGGTACAAATAAACCACCCTCAGGAACCATCCCCAGACTTATTGCTTCAGCTGAATTTACACTTTTATAATTTCCTCTAGTACTAATATACTCCATACTCTTTACCTCCACTAAATTATATTCTTAAATTTTATAAAACTAATGATAACTATCTAATTAATAAAAATTATCAACCTTAACTAATTACTATAAATCATTATATCGAAAGTAGCTGTTGATGTCTATTAAATAGCTTATTTCTTTTCAAATTTCTGCAATTTTAGATTTAAGTTCTGTTAAAAGATCACTAACTATATTATACGAAGAGAAAATAAATTGCTGCAATTTATTTCTTTTAGCTGACTCAGATAAAAAAATCAGGTTTCAAAACAAAAAAAGAATAATTACTGACATTAAATTATGGCAGCAAAAAACCTGGGTGGATCCACCCAGGTTTTTGTTATCAATCACTTTCCACTCTGTTGCGACCATTCGCTTTAGCCCTGTAAAGTGCATCATCTGCTCTCTTTATTAATTGATCAATGTTTTCTTCTGCAGATAGTTCTGCCACTCCAAAACTGGCAGTTATATTTCTCTCTTTAATAAAACTATATTCATCTATTTCCTTTCTTAATTTTTCAGCAAATTTTTTAGCTGACTTTAGATTATTTTCAGGAGCAATAACTACAAATTCTTCTCCACCCCAGCGCCCAAAATAATCACTTTTTCGGATGTTTTCACTTACTAACATGCTTATTTCTTTTAAAATTCTATCACCTGTATTATGGCCATAAGTATCATTGATTCTCTTAAAATGATCTATATCAAAAATTATAAAAGAAAAAGTATTATTATACCTCTGACTGCGCTCATATTCTTTTTCCAGTATATTGGTTAAATCACGGCGGTTACTTACTCCAGTTAGCTGATCATTGTGAGCCAGAAATCTCAATTTATTATTATTAGAAAAAATAATAGTCAGCAAAATAATGGTCAGAACTAAAAAAATAACTGAAATTATAATCGTAGTAAAAAATTTTTGATTTATAAAATTTAGAGATTCATTTTCTTGATAACTGATTAAATAAGCTTTATTTTTTTCATCGATACCTTTAATATTAATAAAGCTACCTGTATAATATTTCCCATCAATTCTAGTTGAAACTATAAAAGATTTTTCTGCATCTGTCTGAGTAAGCAGTTCATTTTTGTTTTCACGATTTATTTTTTTTATAATATCCAGAGAAATATCATTATCTGTTTCCAGTAAACTGTTATAAATTTCTTGATCATAACTATAGTTTTTAAAAATAGAAGAAGTTCTATAATTATTTTGTTCCTCAGGAAAAGCTGCCTCTTTTAACAATTCATTTTTAATCATAAAAATTTTGGAACCGCCAAAATTTTTCTTTAATAACTCAGTTACTGCCTGAAAAGATAAACCAATTTCTACCGAACCAATATGCTGATCATTATAACTTAAAGGATAAATATAACGATAACCGCTAATATTACGACCTTCCTCAAAACCCACAAATTTCTTTTGTTCAGTATTTACATATTTAATACTTTCTCTAACTTCAAAAAGATGATCACCATAGGCTTCAGGCTGCTGCATTCTTAAAAAACTTGTGCCGTCCTTAAAATGAAAATGCAGTTGTCTGATGTAATATTTTTTTAAATCCTGATATAATGAATCAATCTCAGATTTTAAATACAGGCGGTAGTTGTCACGACGATCTTCAAATTCCCAGCCATAATAAATTATTCTTTTAAGTTTTGGACTATTGAGCACATTATTATATACAGCATCTGCAGCTATATTATAGGTATTTAAAATTACATCAACCTCGGATTTAAGTCTATTTAAATTTCTATTTATGAAAAATTTTTCTTCATTAATTTTTTCATAATAATTGAAAGAAACAAAGACTAAAAATATTATAATGACCAGAAATAAAGTCATCAAGTAGTATCTATTGGATAAAAAAACACAATTCCTCATTATAACCATCCTCAGTAACTCTCTCTCGAAATTATTTTGCAATCATATGTTTATTATATACCAAAAACATAATTTACTCAAAAAAAGCAGTCCAGAAGGACTGCTTTTAAAAAGAAATTGATATATATACTCATTCTTAAGGTCAGAATAAATTTCTTTTTACTCATTTTAAAACAATATAATAGTTGCACTGCGAAAAGTCGATTTTTGGTATTATATCAATTTGAGAAGCTTATCATGATAGGGGTTATATAAGTCGAAAATTCTTAATTAGGACTTTTCGCAGTGCAACCATATAAATCATATTTTTAGATTTTTAATAACTTTATCGGATTCTTGTGTTAATGCAAGCATTTCTGCTTCAGTAAGTTCAAAATCTGCCGCTGCAGCATTTTCTTGGGCCTGCTTTTCATTTTTAGCTCCAACCAGAGCTGTTGTTATTCCAGGACGGTTTATTGCCCAGTTAATCGCGATCTGAGCAGGTGTCTGCTTATGTTTATCAGCAATTTCCTCCAGCAGACTTATCAGGCTCTGTGTCTGAGGCCAATTTTCTTTTTTAAAGAATGGATAAAATCCTGATCTTTTATCTTTTTCATCATCAAACTGAGGTCTTTCTTTATATTTAGCACTCAAAATACCACCACCTAGAGTTCCATAACTTAATGCACCCAGGTTATTATTAATTAAATAAGTTGAAATCTCAGTTTCAATATCCCTTTTAAGTAAAGAATACTGAGGTTGTAAAGAAATTATATCAGTCATACCGGAAATTTTGTCCAGCATATCTACTTCAAAATTACAGACTCCAAGATATTTAAACTTGCCTTCTTTTTTTAATTTCAGCAGCTCTTCTACACTTTTTTCCAGAGGAGTATTTGGATCCGGCCAGTGAATCTGATAAAGATCAATCTGCTCAACATTTAATCTCTGCAGAGAGTCTTCTAACTCCCTGCGGATTCTTTTTGGACTTAAGTCTCTAATATATTTTGGTCCATCTCTGTGAGTTCCACACTTTGAAGCAATAATCACTTTGTCTCTTATTCCTTCAACTGCCTGTCCCACAACTTTTTCGGCATGACCGGCACCATAAGCAGGAGCAGTATCAATTAAATTTATGCCTGCATCAACTGCTGCTCTAATTGCTCTAATTGACTGCTGATCATCAACCTGACCAAAGGTATCATTTCCATAGGCCCAGGTTCCAAGACCAACTTCCGAAACTTTTAAATTGGAATTTCCAAGATCTCTGTATTTCATTATTAGCCTCCTTATTGATTTAAAGCATCAAGTTTTAGTTCATTATAATTACTTAAAAACTCTTTAATTTTTTTTAAAATTGAAGCTAAACTTTCTTTTTTATCACATTCCACATTTAAAACTACAACAGGATCATGAAGGGACATTCTTAATAAAAACCAGTCATTACCACCACAGTTTACCCGTACTCCCTGATAGTTTTTAGGGGCTATCTCCCACTCATCAATTTTTTTAATAAATTCCTTTAAATCAGCTAAAATCTGCTGACCGTATTCCTTAAATTCATTTAACTGAATTGTCATTCTATATTCCTTTTTGATATTTGCTTCTTTTAAATATGCAATTAGATCCCCAATCTTTTTGTTTTCTTCTGCCTTTAAATTAGCCATCTTAATCAATATTTTGGCTACCAGATATGCTCCATCATCAAGAAAATAATTTTCTTTAAAAGCAGCATGACCCGAAGTTTCAATAGCAAGAGGAGCATTAACTCCTTCTGTTTCTAATCTTTTTGCTTCGTTTATAACATTTTTATAACCTCTTTTAAAGCGGTGGTGAACTCCACCTAATTTATTTTCAATAAATTCCTTGAGGCCAACAGAAGTTACAGAATCAGTAACGATAGTTGCACCAGGATTATTTTCTAAAACAATTGCTGCAGCCAGAGCAATTAACTTATTGCGATTTATTTCCTGACCACTGCTGTCTACTACTGCTGCCCGATCAACATCAGTATCAAAAATAATTCCCAGGTCAGCATCATTTTCCAAAACAGCTTTCTGAATTGAATGCATCGCTTCTTTATCTTCTGGGTTAGGAGCATGATTGGGAAAATTACCATCAGGTTCTAAAAATTGGCTGCCCTCAGTGTCTGCACCCAAATCTTCCAGAATTTTTTCTGCAAAAAATCCTCCTGAACCATTACCGGCATCAACTATAATTTTAAATCCAGCCAGCGGCTGTTTCTGATCAACTTTTGAACTTAATTTTTCTCGGATTACTTTTTTTATATGTTCTGCATAATCAGATATTAAATCTATTTTATTTAAAGAGTCAATAGTAGGCAGTTCTTTTTTAAAAAATTGATCTTCATTCTCAGCTGCAAGACACAAAATTTCTAATACGTTCTCTTTTTCCAGACCTCCACTGCGGGTAAAAAACTTAAAACCATTTTTATCATAAGGAAGGTGACTGGCGGTAATCATTATTGCTCCATCATACTGATGTCCTTCTAAGACCGTGGACATAAACATTGCTGGAGTTGAAGCCAAACCAGCACTGTAAACATCAGCACCTGCAAGTTTCATTCCTCTGGCAAGAGCCGTTTTAAGCCTGTCAGCACTCAACCTGGAATCATGTCCAACAGCCAGTTCAATTTCTTGACTATCTTTATTTAAATTATCCTCAAGCCACTTAACAAAAGAAAACCCAATCCCTACTGCAGCCTCTTCTGTCAAATTAGCTTTTTCCCCCTCAGTTGCTATTGCCTTACCTCTAACGTCTGTGCCGCTAAGAAGTTTTTTCCATTTTATTTTTGACATTAAGATCACTCCACTCTAATTTTTTGTTTTTAGCCTATCCACTGCTAAATCTGCTTCTTTAAATAAATTACTGAAAAGATTGTTTTTTCCTGCAATTAAAAAACTCTGGTTATCTGAAATTCATTTAAAGGTTTATTTAAAAAAAGCCCTGTAGATAATCACAGTTATGACCTTCTAAATAATGAAGCTGTTCCACATTTCAACTCCCTCGGCAACTACTTCAATTTCCCACTGATGAGCCATCTCAATTATTGGTAGAACCATCATCTTTTCATTATCTGATTTATAAGAAATTAGATCTTAATTTTATTTTTTAAAAAAGCTCTCAGAGACTTTTCCCTCATCTTTTAACCTACCTTTAATAATATCATTCACTTTATAGTATATCTAATCCTGAGACTTAAATCAATATCAATTTATCAATACTTTTCTGAATATAAAAATCCCTTTAGAAAAAGATCTGTTAAAATTTATTCTCTAAAGGGAATTTAAAAATTATAATATTTTATTGTAATCAAAAAAATTTTAGGCAAAATATCTGTCTAAAATCCCCTGCAGCATTTGAGCGTGACGAGCTTCATCTCGAGATGACTCATTAAAATATGATGCAGCTGCCTCAAGTCCTAATTCTTCTGCTTTATCTGCAGCACCTTTTTTACCTTTATTTGCACCCTGCTCACCTCTAAGCATCTCTTCTATATTTTCTTTGGTACTCTCAGAAATCATTCCATTTAGTTCAGCAAAATGAGAAGCATGTTCTGCTTCTTCCCAGGCAATTCTTTTTAGCACTTCTGCAACTTCTGCATAACCTTCACGCTGAGCCTGACGAGCCATTGCCAGATAAAGGCCTGTCTCCTCTGTCTCACCCTCAAAATTCATTTCGACTGAATCTTCAACCTCTGTACCTTCTGTAAGTCCTAATTTAACTTCATGATCAAATTTTAATTCCATTATGTATTCCTCCTCCTAATTTTGTTATTATAAAATTCTTATTGATAACTATTATTATTAATATTATAAGTAATTGTTATTAATAAGTCAAGGGTATTTAGAATTTTTTTGAGTAATAAACAAAAAGTCAATGGTAACAACTGCTAATATCAAAGTATTAGTTCAAAAAGAGAATACTCCTGATTTTACGATCTCCAGTGAAATAAATTAGAATTCTCTGGAACTGCTAAAAAATTGAGATACAGTGTTCAGTCTCAAAAATAATCAGGAGGTGATCCAGTTGAGAGATGTTTAACTAATTTTGAATCTAAATTTCAAAAATATGACTTAATAATTTTAGATGAATTAGGCTACATCTCGTTTGACCAGAAAGGAAGTGAGCTTTTATTCTCCTTTTTGGTAAAAACTAGAATTTTATTTTTTTTACTTTTTTTTCATGCATTGATTGGTCAGCTTTAAAACCAATTAAATGACCATAAATTGAGTCATCTAAATTAGTAGTAGAAATTGATGTTTTATTTCCATTAATAACATTCAAAAAATCCTCTACTAATCTTTCATCTCCACCTCCATGATTATCTCCATAATCTTTTTCATCAAAATTAATTTTTACCATTTCTTCTTCAAAATCCTTATCAGGACGAGGATCAGGATAAGTAATTACAATTTCATTGTCTTGCATATTTCCTTTAATTTCACCTTTAGTTCCTATAATATGTATATTTCGTCCACTCTTTGCTGATCCTCCAACCATATTATGAGTAGCTGTAGATCCATCTTCAAATTGAATTATTACTGATTGATGATCGACAACATTATTGTCACATTTCCAAATACAACGGCCATGAGGATTATCTTTTTTTAACGAATTTATTTTATCTTCTATAGTTGGATTATCAATATCTTCTATATAACTCCACACATAAAAAGACCACCGTTCTGGATGATCAATATATAATTTTTTTGCTGAGTATAAACAATTTTCTTCAATAGGGCAATTTACTAAGCAGCGATCACCCGCATTTGGGGGCATTTTTTCTGGTTTAAACTGCATTAAACTACCAAAACTATTAACTAATTTGGGAGTTTTTCCACTTTTCATCCAAGTTATTATGTCTAAATCATGGGAACATTTAGCCATTAACATTGAAGAGCCACTTTTACTCTCATTATTCCATTTACCACGAACATAAGCCACAGACATATGATCATAACTTACATGTTCATTCGTTTGAATATTAATGATTTCTCCAATATCACCATTAATAATTCGTTTCTTAATCTCAGCATAAAAGGGGGCAAAACGTAGTACATGACAAATCATAACTTTTCTATTATGATTTTTAGAAACTTTTAATAACTTTAATAAATCTTTCTCATTTGTGCTTATTGGTTTTTCAAGAAGCATATCATATCCAGACTTAAGTAAAGGTATGGATGTTTTGACATGAATTTTATCCATAGTACCGTTTATAACTGTATCTGCTATAGGTTTTCCTAAATCAACCAATTCATCTATTGACTTAAAGCAATTTTCTTTATTGATATTATGTATTTTTGCAGTTTTTTCTCTGCGTAATTGATTTGGTTCGACAACACCAATAATATTTAATTTTTCGGGATACTTTAGAGCATAAGAAGCATATCCTAGACTACGATGTCCTGCCCCTACAATAATAGCAGTAACTGGTTTGTCACTTTTAGACATTTTTATCTTCCTTTCTTATTTGAAAAAATTTACATAAATATTAAATTTTCAACTTTTTATCATTCTTTCTCTCCAGCTTAATCATCTGTTCCAGTAGATATATATATCCTCTTAATTCTTCTGGAACGGTAAATACCATATGTCTGTGGCTTACATCCAGGATCATATCGACCTGCTTATCTACCCATTTATCTACATAGACTTTACCACATCTGGAGCAGAATCTACTTTTACAGCTAAAGCTGACAATATGTTCTTCACCACAATCCAAGCATTTATATTTGGCATAACCATTTTCTGGATTACCACAATCCATTGATTTCTCTACCTGATCAACCACATGGTCTAACATATCAGCAGGCACTTTATCTGGAAGATATTTGATCTTAAACTCTTCCCAGTGGTCATTTAATATTGTTTTAATTTTTGGATGATTTTTTGATTTATTTTTGCTCATAATATTTTTATCTTTCTACAAAGTTATCCACATTCCTGCAAAAGCATAAATTCCTGGTATTATATAATGTTGATAGATAAGAAAAAGGACTTTTCCCATTGCCTGTCTAAATTAAACAATACCCTAACAGGGAACACTTACCAATTATATTGGGAGGTGTTAATCAATGGGAAAAGTCAAACATATAAAGGCCAGTAAGAGAACTGAGCTGCAGAAAAAACTACGTGATATACCTTATGATATCGATCTGTTTTCTATTGCTTCTGCATTAATTGACGGAAAAACTACTAAATCCAGATTGCTGGATGGTAATTATGAAAAACTATCCTCATCCTTCTCTTATTAAAAAGTTTAACAAAACTGACTTAAGAGAAATTTCAAGAAAAAATAATTTGAAATTTAGAAATTCAACTATTGAAAAATTATTGCTTGCAGCTGACAATAAATTTATTAGAGTAGCCTTTGCTATGTTGAGAGATCACAAAATAAATTAGTTTTCTTATGCTGAGGAGATATCGTAATTTCCTGAAGGATAACCAGAACCCCGTTGTATAGCGTGTATAGCGTGATACCCATCGCCATCATAACTGCGGATTAAGTACGTTACTTTAGTCAATTTCTTTAAAAAGATTTACCATCTCGATCAAAGAAACTGCAGCATCATAACCTTTATTTCCTGATTTTGTACCGGCTCTAGAAATTGCCTGTTCAATTGTATCAGTTGTCAGAACACCAAAGATTACTGGTTTTTCAGTATCCAATCCGGCTTTAGCAACTCCCTTTGAAACCTCTGCTGAAACATAATCAAAATGTGGAGTTTCTCCTCTTATAACCGCTCCCAGCGCTATTACACCATCATAATTTTCCTTAGCAGCTAACTTTTTTGCAGTTAGAGGAATTTCAAATGCTCCCGGGACCCAGACTACATCAATCTTTTCTTCATCCATTCCGTGCCTTTTAAGAGCATCTACTGCTCCCTCAAGCAGCTTCCCAGAAATAAATTCATTAAAACGTCCAACTACAATTGCGGTTTTCATTCCCTGTGCATTTAGTTTTCCTTCAATAGTCTTCATTTTTATCATTCTCCTTTTTGTGTTTTGTGATTAATTTCTTTTGTACCAGGTACCAGAAATCGTTTTCGGTACCTGGTACCTATAAATAACTTTATAAGTCTAAGAGGTGGCCCATTTTGTCTTTTTTTACTTTGAGATAAAATTTGTTCTCTTTGTTGGGATCAATTTCTAAGGGGACTCTCTCACTTACTTTGAGTCCGTAACCTTCAAGTCCGACAATTTTGGTAGGATTATTTGTCAGCAGGCGGATAGTTGAGAGACCAAGATCGGAAAGTATCTGAGCTCCAATTCCATAATCTCTTAAATCAGGATCAAAACCCAGGGCCACATTTGCTTCAACAGTATCCATTCCCTGGTCCTGCAGCTGATAAGCTTTTATTTTATTAACCAGTCCAATTCCCCGACCTTCCTGCCGCATATAAAGGACAACACCTTTACCTGCATCTTCTATAAGTTGGAGAGCTGCTGCCAGCTGTTCGCCACAGTCACAGCGTTTAGAGCCAAAAATATCTCCAGTAATACACTGTGAATGAACTCGAACCAGCACATCTTCTTCATTTTTTATATCACCTTTTATGATAGCAATATGTTCTTTATCATTGACTTTAGTTGTATAAACCTTGATTTTAAAATCACCAAATTTAGTTGGTAATTGGGCCTCAGCAGCCAGATTGATCAGTTTATCTTTTTCTTTTCTATATTTAATTAAATCTTCAATTGAAATTAATTTTAAATCATGTTCTCTGGCAAATTCTTTAAGATAAGGCAGACGTCCCATTTCTCCATCACCTTTGATAATTTCACAGATTACTCCTGCTGGTTTTAAGCCGGCTAATCTGGCTAAATCAACAGCTGCTTCTGTATGGCCAGCTCTTCTTAAAACTCCTCCTTCTTTAGCAATTAGAGGAAACACATGCCCGGGACGCATAAAATCTCCCGCCTTCGAGGCTGAATCAACTAACTTTTGGATAGTAAGTGCTCTCTCCTGAGCTGAAATACCAGTTGTTACATCCTGATAATCAACTGATACAGTAAAGGCAGTCCCGTGAGTTTCAGTATTTTTATCCACCATCATTGGTAAATCAAGATTTTTAACCACTTCTTTTTCCAGTGGAGTGCAGACCAGACCTCTTGCTTCTTTAATCATAAAGTTAATGGATTCCTGTTCCACTTTTTCAGCAGCCATTAATAAGTCACCTTCATTTTCCCGGTCTTCATCATCAACAACTACTACCATTTTTCCAGATTTAATATCTTCTATTGCAGCTTCTATTTTATCCATCTTAATTCTCCTTTCGGATAAATAATTACATTTTATTATTTTAGCTTTCTGTGTTTGAATTAAATTTTAAATAAATCCGTTTTCTGCTAAAAAGTTCTTTGATATCTTAGATTCTGATTGCTTTGTTCCTTTAAAATTAGCCAGCATTTTGTAAACATATTTACCCAGCATATCAGTCTCTATATTAACTCTATCACCTGCGGACAGCATTGATAAATTTGTTTCTGACCAGCTTTCTGGAATCAGTGATATTTTTAAACTATTATTATCAATTTTCATTACCGTTAAACTGACTCCATTTAAAGCAACAGAACCCTTCTGTACAATAAATTTTTCTATTTCCTGATCTACTTTTAGCTCAACAATTCGAGCATTATCTTTGCTTTTTATGGAATCAACAACTGCTGTACTGTCTACATGGCCTGTAACAAAATGCCCCCCGATAAAATCATTAGGTCTTAAAGACTGCTCTAAATTTACAACAGAATCCCGCTGCAGACCACCTAAATTTGTTGCTTTAAGTGTTTCCGGCATTACATCAGCTCTAAAATAGTCCCTGCCGAAGTCAACCACAGTCAAACAGACCCCATTAACTGCAATACTATCTCCTTTTTTTATATTATCTAAAACCTTTTCTGCTTTAATTTCCAGCTGATATTTGCTGCTGTCTTTATATTTTCTTAAAAATTTCCCTTTTTCCTGAATTATACCGGTAAACAAATTTTACACCTCCACTTAGAATAACTAATTTTATAAAATATTATCAACTTTGTTTATTTCGCTTTCTCTCAGCAATTAAGAATAAATTATCTCCAAGATTTTTCTGCTTAATTATTTTTAAATCAACTGAATCTGACATTAATTTAGGCCCACTGCCGCAAAAAGAGGCTATTCCATCACTACCACCGTAAATTTTGGGAGCAATAAAATAGTAAAATTTATCAACTAAATCTTCTTTTAAAAATGTGTGGCTTAATTTTGCACCACCCTCTACTAAAATACTGCCTATTTCCCTATCATGCAGGTCTTTTAAAATTTTTTTAATCTCAAAATAATTATCTTTACCGTTTTCATAACTTATAATCTCTACTTTTTCTTTTTTTAATAATTTTTCTTTTTTCTTAAGAGAAGCTGCTGCGCCTGTAGGAGGAAAATCAGTGGAAGTAATAATCAAAGTATCAGCCTTCGAGTCCTGATTAATTATTTTTGCATCCAGCGGAATTTTCAGTAGAGGATCCAGAATAATACGTAAAGGATCAAGCCCTTCTTTTTCTTCCAATCTGGCTGTTAAAGATGGATTATCAGCCAGAACAGTTCCAATTCCAACCATAATTGCATCTACCCGGTGCCTTAGTTTATGACCTTCCAGTCGAGCTTTAGAATTAGTAATCCATTTTGAATCCCCGCTTCTGCTGGCAATATAACCATCAAGAGTTTGAGCTTTCTTTAAATAAATAAAAGGATAATCACTCTGGATATATTTTAAAAAACTCTCATTTAAAACCTGTGCTTCTTCTTGAAAAAGCCCCACTTCAACCTCAATCCCGGCCTCTCTAAGCATTTTGATTCCTCTTCCAGCTACCTCAGGATTAGGATCAACCATTGCCACTACAGCTCTTTTAATCCCAGAATCAATTACTTTCTGAGCACAGGGAGGTGTTTTGCCATAATGACTGCAGGGCTCTAAAGTTACATAGATCTCAGCACCTGGAGCTTCTTCTCCTGCTTCCTCTAGTGCAAATACTTCTGCATGTGGTCCCCCATATTGCTGATGATATCCCTCTCCAATGATTTCTCCATCTTTAACAACTACAGCTCCAACCATTGGATTGGGGGAAGTCCTGCCTTCTCCCAGCTGGGCCAGATATAAAGCTCTTGCCATATATTTTTGATCATCCATAATAAGATTCACCATCTTTTGCCTCCAGTGTCTTTATTTTAAGTAATTAATAATAACTTAAGTGTTAGTTTTTGCCTTTTGAAATGTTTAAAAATATAAGAAAAAAGAAAAAGCCCCTCCAGAACCTGAAAGGACTTTAATAATTAAAGATTGTAATATAAATCTCTTAACCAAATTATTTTGCAGCAAAATAAATAGAAACAAAATAAATTAGATTAATAAATTTATAATCTAACTCCCTTCCAGACTTTACTGTCGGTTCTGCATTTCATCAGATCAATCCAAAATGGACTTGTGGACTATTACCACCGGTAGGGAATCACACCCATCCTCGTTAGTTTTATTAAATTTTCTATTTATATTTTAGCATCTTAAGTCATACTTGTAAAGGTATATTCACCAAAATTTATCGAAATTAATCTTCAAGTTTCCTCTACTTTAAATAAAATCAGTATTATTCAAAATTTAAATCATTAATTTTGCCCCAGAATTCCAGGTGATAATATCCCTGCTCATCCTGCTTTAATCTTTGATTTAAAACAAGCTGCAAAAATGAATTAAACTGTTTTGCAGTAGCTGTCTGAGGTTGATACCTTAAAGTTCCACTGCTAACATATGGCACATCCTGTTTATAATTATACTCTGCCTCAAGCTCAGCTTTAACTAAAGAGGAATCCAGGCTTGACTGACTACTTCCACTGGGATAACTGTAATTCTGCTGATAAGTAAAATTATCAATTAACAATTCAAATTTATTATCTGCAGCCAGAATTCCAAAAGTATTTTGATTTAACTGCTGACTTAAAGTTTCTGACAGTAAAAGCTCAAAACTGCTGAGATTTAAATTAAAATCAAGCTGGTTAGCCTGAAGATCCTCCTCTTTTCTAACTAAATCAAGACTCCCTTTGAAGTCAAACTGATTAAAGTTGAGTTTTTTAAAATAGGAATTAGCTTCAAACTCAAGATCCTCAGCCGCTAAAAGAAAATCATAATCTCCCTGCAGCTGGGTAAATGATATTTTTTCATTTTGCTGATTATAATATAAACCAGCTTTTAGGTTAAAAATAATTTTTAAAAGATCACCATTTAAATTGAATTCTGTAATATTTAATTGTTGATTTTCCTGACTATAATTTGCTCTCATCACAAAATTATTAAAAGTTGATAGTCGATTCCAGTCTTCATTATTCAAACCATAACTCCGATAATAAGGAAAATCATATTTTACTTTTGCAGCCTTCAAAACTAATTTGTGATTATCATTCAATAAAAGATGTAGACCATCAATTGAACTTATCTCTGTCATGATTTCTCTGGGTAGATTTCCCTGATAATTAATTTCGGTATCACTTAGATTTAACTGATAATTGTCCTGTAAATTAGAATAATTAATCTGTTCTACTGTACTCACAAAATTCTTGTCAAGCTGAAAGTTCTGATGACGAATATAATTTAAAATCTGCTGCCAGCTGAGATTTATTTCTGCTAGATTAACTATTAAATTAAAGCGATCTGCTCTAATTAAGTTTAAATTTTGTAGTCTCATTTCCTGTAATAGAGGATTTGTTTCAACCTCAACAAATCGGAGCTGATAATTATTTTTTTCTGCTATTTCAGCAATTTCCTTCTCTACATCATCAGATATTTTCTGACCATAATAATAATTCAGACTAAAAATTATACCTGCAATTAAAACCATTATTATAATATAGATTGAGGCTTTTTTCAAAAAATTTTTCATACTGTGGCCCCCTTTATTTATTTTCCTCTTCATTAATATTTTTTTTCATAATCTCCTGCATATAATTAATCACATCAATCATTCTTTCTTTTTCAGACTGCGGCAGAGAAACTTCCTCAGTATTTTCATCTTTTAAGCCAATTCTTTTAAACTTATTTTCTTTTTCTGGTCCCAGAGGCATTCGCAAAAACAAATTATCATTATAGAGTATTTGCGGTATCTCATGTAAAAATAAAACAGGATTCTCTGTTTTCTTTAATAATGATACTCCCAAAAAACCTTCCGGTTTTTCTTTGTCTCCCATTACATCAAGGATTGTTGGTGCAATATCAGTATGAGTACCGGTTTTATGGATAGTCTCTGCCTTAATTTCAGGCTGAAAAATCATTAAGGTAATATTTTCTGGCTCTTTTACATTACCCTTCATATAAAAGTTACCACCTGAATTATAGCTATCCTTATTTATATCAGAAACGTGATCTGCATAAAATACAAAGAGAGTATTCTCATATAATCCCCTATCTTTTAAACCTTCAAAAAAATTTTTAAGAGACTGATCTGTAAAATAAATAGAATTAAAATAATCTTTTACAATAACTGGGTTTAAATCAGCAAATTCTTTCTGCGAATATTCCTCGGGATAAAAATCGAAGGGAGTATGGCTGGTCACTGTGATATAAAAGGCAAAAAAGGGTTCTTCAGCCTGCTCCAGGTAATTAAGTGACTGATCAAAAAAATCATAGTCATTGATACCCAGATAGCTTTCTTTACCAATCTCAGCATTTTCTGTACTAAACTCTTTTCTAGAATAAAAGCGGTCAAATCCCATTTCAGAATAACCTTTATTCCTGTAAAAAAAGTCACCATTATTCCCGTGAAAAGCCAGAATTTGATAATTTCTCTTTTTTAATATTTTTACTAAAGAATTAAATTCTGTCATATCATTTGTTTTAAATGCATAATTTTTATTTATAGGGTATAAAGAAGTTAAAAAAGAAAATTCTGCATCAAAACTTCCATTAATATGCTGAGCATATATATTATCAAAATAGAGAGAATTCTGCTTGATTTTATTTAAAAATGGAGTAACCGGCTGACCATTATACTGATAGTCAATTATTTTTTCATCAAATGATTCCAGCTGAATCACAATAATATTTTTTATATTTTCTATCTCATATTCTCGGCTCAACTCTTCTTCTCCAACGATTTCTTCTTCACTGGCCTGTTTAATATTTTCCGGTTCTTTGGTCTGCATACTAATAAATTCGGCTATATAAAGTGGTATTATCCCATAAACACTTACAAAAGCAGGAGTGCTGTGCCCGTATAATTCAAGAAAACCATTAACTGCATAGAGATTATTTATGTGATAAATATGTGCTCCCAACAGTACCATTATCAAAAGCAGAATAATTAAAACTTGTTTTCTATAATTCCGATTATTAGAAATAGACTTTGTTTCTTTACTAAAATCACCGTTAAAAAATATTAAATAAACTAAAACTGGCAATTCAAAAACAAAAAGCAGATCAACCCAGCCAATAAGTTGTCTAAATAAAACTTTGAATGGCCGTATCCCCTGACCCATTGTCATATCTGCAACACTTAAATAATTACCAAAATACCTATTATACCAGTAATTAGCAAAAAAGAAAGTGGTAAATAATAAATATAGGAAAAAAATCTGATATATTCTTTTTTTACTTTTCAATATAAAGTTTATACTAAGCAGGGAAATTAAAATAATTGCTATATTTTTTATCAGTAATATATATATTGAAATTGTTTGAAATATATACCAGTAAAAATAATTGTATTTCAGCAAAAATCCTAAAAGCAGCAAGAAAAATATTGATTTTTTCTTGCTGCTTAAATAACTAAAATATTTCATCTTCATCATCCTCCAACAAAATTATCTTTTATTCTCTACTTTAATATTATGCTTTTTTTAGCATTGATGCAATATTATAAGCAAATTATTTTTTAAAGTTTTTGTGATAGAGGATTTAGAAGTTAAAAACAGCTGCCTTAAATCAACATATTCTGATAGATACTATCTTCACTATCTTCAATCACCTGAGCTTTACAAACTTTTTTATAATACTCTACAGGACCAGCTCCTCCAATAATAGCATAGGCATAACCACTTTCCTTTAGAGCTGCCAGTGATTTAAGTAATAAAACAGTACCAAGACCATTACCCCTTGCTTCTTTACAGACTCCAGTCGGACCAAAAAAACCTTTAGCAGTAGTATCATAACAAGCAAACCCCATAATTTTATCTTCATGATAAGCAATAAAAATCGTTAAAGGAGATTTTGCAAAAGCAATATCTGCTTCAGAGCTCCAGGCCCTTTCAAAATGCTTTTCAATCCAGTCTAAAACTCTTGCCTTTTCTGGAGGAATTGCTCGTTTAATTTTAATTCCCTTTTCCACCAATTCACTTTCTTTCTGCTTCCAATCAGGTAAATCATACAATTTAACCAGCATATCAGGCATTTATTTTTCCTCCCAGTTTATTTTTGGTTATCTTTTCTTAAAATCATCTCTTCCAGACTGCCGCCTGCCGAAACCATGGGAAAAACATTCTCCTCTTCCTCGATTATAAAATTGAGAATATAACTTTCCTCTGCCCTGATTGCATTTTTGAGGGCATTTTTAATTTCGCTGCGCTCTGTTATTGTCTCTCCCTGGATACCATAGCCTTTTGCTACCTGGATAAAATCAGGAATCATTTCCGGACAGTCTTCATTTGGAGCTGAACAGTGTGAAGGACAGTTGTTTTGACGCCGCAGACAGGTAGCAGAATATCGCTTATCATAAAATAATTCCTGCCACTGGCGCACCATCCCCAGATACTGATTATTAAAAAGTATTATTTTAACGGAAATATGATTTTTGGCTGCAGTTGCCAGTTCCTGAATATTCATCTGAAAACTACCATCACCAACTAAAGCAAAAACATCTCGCTCAGGATTGGCCAATTTAGCACCAATAGCTGCCGGAAATCCATAACCCATAGTACCCAGACCACCAGAACTGATAAATGTTCGCGGCTTTGTATACTTATAATACTGAGCTGCCCACATCTGATGCTGTCCTACTCCAGCAGTGATTATCGCTTCTCCTTCAGTTAATTCATATAGAGCTTCGATAATTTCGGAGGGCAGTAATTTATCTGCCTTTTCGGGATCAGCTGACTGATCAATATTTTTCCATTCTTTGATCTTTTTAATCCAGGCCGGCCGTTTAACCTCTTTGATTTTTGGCAGCAGTTCTCTTAAAGCCAGTTTAACATCGGCAGTAATTGGAACTTTAGTTTCTACAATTTTTGCAATTTCTGCAGGATCTATATCAATATGGATTACATCAGCATTAACTGCAAATTCCTCTATTTTCCCGGTTACTCTGTCATCAAATCGGGCTCCCAGAGCAATTATCAGATCAGAATTTGTAATAGTTAAATTGGCTTCTGTTGTTCCGTGCATTCCCAGCATCCCCAGAGAAAGATAATTATTCTCATTAAAAATACCAATTCCATTTAAGGTTGTAGTTACAGGAATCTCTGCTTTCTGAGCCAGCTCAGAAATTTCCTGATCTGCACCCGAAATTATGGTGCCTCCCCCAGCATAAATCACAGGTTTATTTGCTTTGTTGATTAATTCAGCTGCCCTTTTTAGCTGCAGTTTATTGGCTTGATAGGTAGGACTATAGCCAGGAAGATTTACCTGATCCGGATAGTAAAATTCAGCTTTATCCTTGAGAATATTAGAAGGAATATCAACAAGTACCGGTCCCGGTCGGCCGGTGGAAGCAATATGAAATGCTTCTTTAATTATCCGGGAAAGATCTTCTACCTCATTTACTATATAATTGTTCTTGGTTATAGGCATCGTAATTCCTTTTATATCTGCTTCCTGAAACCCATCTGTTCCAATCATTGTATTTGGAACCTGACCGGTAAAAGCAACAAGAGGCACTGAATCCATACTTGCTGTTGCCAGAGCAGTAACCATATTAGCTGCTCCCGGACCTGAGGTTGCAATACAAACTCCTGTTTTGCCGCTGGAGCGAGCATAACCATCAGCAGCATGTACTCCACCCTGCTCATGATGGGGCATAATATGTCTAATCTTCGAATCATAAAGTTCATCATAAATATCAATCACTTTAGCCCCTATATATCCAAATACTGTATCAACACCTTCTGCCTCCAGTGACTTAACAAAAATTTTGGCTCCTGTAATTTTATTATTTTGATTTCTACTCATCCTACTCACTCCTTTTTTAAATGGAATAAATATAAACTCCTACTTAAAATCATCAACAAAATTTAGCCTCTAAAAAGAAAAAACTCTCATCTTAACTAATAGCTAAACTATTAATCAGGACGAGAGTTCTCTCACGCGGTACCACCCAACTTGCTGTTTAAACAGCCTCTTAAAGTACTGATAATAAATTTTGAAAAATTATCAATACCTTTGCATTTGATAACGGATGCATTTTAAATCATAATACCGGCAGCACCTACTTTTATTCAATACTGCAGTTCAAGGGCTACAAAAATATCTTTTTGGATCTCGGTTCTCAGCTGATCCGATTCTCTGTAATCGACTAAAAATACTTTACTCCCTCTCATAACATTTATTTTATTCATTTTTTATAGTATATATTATTTTTTGAAAATTGTCAAGAATCTCGCAATATATCCTCAATCCAGTAGATCAATTTAATCCAGACTCAGAGAAAATTAGATTACTAAAAATAAAATTAACTTATCCAATTTTAGTCAGAATTAAATTTTGCAGCAATCGGCATTCTTCTCCCCATCCCAAATGCTTTAGAGGTAACTTTAAGGCCGGGAGCAGCCTGTCTTCTTTTATATTCATTTCCATCTACCAGTCGAATAACTTCTTTTACTGTTTGCGAATCAAAATTTGATTTTATTATTTCAGAGGCTGAATATCCTTCTTCAATATAATAATAAAGTATTTGATCTAAAATTTCGTAAGGGGGCAGACTATCTTCATCTTTTTGTTCAGGCCGCAGTTCTGCTGAAGGAGCTTTGTTGATAATCCTGGCCTGAATATTTTCTTCCGCAACTCCCGTTTCTGTGCCCTGAAAATCATCTTTTAATACACTCAAATAAGAACTATTAATCTCAGAAATAGATATTTCTTTTAACTCAATCCCCAGATTATTAGCTAATTCTTTTGAATCCTCAACACTACCAGCAGAAGAATAAGGCCCGGGCATAGTAACAGCAAGTACATTATCTTGCCCCAGAGCTTCTTTTGCCAGACAGCAGCTAACCGAAGAATCTATTCCTCCTGAAAGGCCAATTACTGCTTTTTTAAAACCACATTTGTCCAGATAATCTCTTATACCAAGCAGAAGCGCCTGATAAAGTCCTTCAATTTCCGGTAATACTTTATATTTTTTACTGCTTTTCTTATTTAAATCCACAGACTTAACAGCTTCAGTAAAGGAAGCTAACTCCTCAATTATTTTTCCAGATTGGTTAACTACCAGACTGCTGCCGTCAAAAATTAATTCATCATTACTACCAACCTGATTGACCATTATAAAAGGTAAATTGTAATTTTGGACATGATTTTTTATTATCTGATATCTTGTATTATCTTTTCCGATACTAAAAGGAGAAGCAGAAATATTAATTAAAACATCTGCTCCCATGGCTGCCAGTTCTTCAATTGGATTACGATCATATCTATTCTGCTGCCAGCGTTCTTCTACATTCCACATATCCTCACAGATTGAAATGCCGAGTTTTTCTCCCTTAAAATTAACAATTCCAATTTCTTCTGCAGAATCAAAATAGCGTGCTTCATCAAAAACATCATAGGTAGGCAGCAGTGATTTATTTTGACTGAAAATTATCTCCCCTTGATAAATTAAAACTGCAGAATTATATAAACCTCTACCATATTTTTTAGGGGTAGGCATTGGTGTTCCAAGCAAAATACCGGCCTCCACTTCTCGAGACATTTTTTTGATTTCTGCAAGAGCAGATTTTACTTTTTTGGTAAACCAGGGTTTGACCAGCAAATCACGTGGAGGATACCCTGTTAAAAAAAGTTCGGAAAAAATCACCAGATCGGTTCCATTTTCCAGCTCAGAAACAGTCTGCTGAAGCTTATTTAAGTTTCCTTCAATATCCCCAATTATAGGGTTTAATTGAGCTAATTTTATCTTCATTATCTATCACTCCTAATAATTATTGACTGAGTTCAATTAAGGCAATTATATCCATCTATTTCTTCGGTGTCAAATACCAAATCTATTTCTTGAAATATCTAATCCTTATTATTATTTATTATATTACAAAAATGTGGTAATAGTTTATTATATCTGTATACAGGTATTTAAAAAACACTATTTTTAGTTAAAAATTTAGTTAATCACTGAAACAGCAGGGGTAATGAACATTATTTTGAGTTTTAAAGCTTTATTGACGAAACTAAAAAAAGCCACTATACTGAAGTCAGAACTTGAAAATGAAAAATTACTAGGAGAGTGATTATGATGTCAAAGTACAGCAAAGAAGATATTTTGAAAATAGCCGAAGAAAAAAATGTTAAGTTTATCAGAATGCAGTTTACTGATATTCTGGGAATAGTTAAGAATGTTGCAATTACAGTCAAACAGCTGGAAGATGCCCTGGATAACAAGATCATGTTTGATGGTTCTTCTATTGATGGTTTTACTAGAATTCAGGAATCTGATATGTATTTAAGACCTGATTATGACACCTTTACTATTTTTCCCTGGCGTCCAGAAGAAGGTGGAGCAGTTGCTCGCTTAATCTGTGATGTTTATATGCCAGATGGAACTCCTTTCTCTGGTGGGCCCCGCAATGTTTTAAAAGAAGCATTAAAAGAAGCTGAAGAAATGGGTTATGATATGAATGTTGGACCAGAGCCTGAGTTTTTCCTTTTCCAGCTGGACGAAAATGGTGAAGCAACAACTAAAACTCATGATGAAGGTGGCTATTTTGATTTAGGCCCTATTGATAAAGGAATTAATGCCCGCCGCAGTATTGTTCTGGCTTTAGAGGAAATGGGTTTTGAGGTGGAAGCTTCCCACCACGAAGTTGCTCCCGGTCAGCATGAGATCGACTTTAAATATGCTCCAGCCTTAAAAACAGCTGATAATATTGCCACATTTAAATTTGTAACCAAGTCTATTGCTAACCAACATGGTCTGCACGCAACATTTATGCCTAAACCTATTTTTGGTGAAAATGGTTCTGGAATGCATGTCCATCAATCCTTATATAAAGATGGAGAAAATGCATTTTATGATGAAAATGATCGTCTGGGCTTAAGTAAAACTGCCTATCATTATATCGGAGGCTTACTAAAACATGCACGAGCAATCACAGCAATTACTAATCCTTCTGTTAATTCCTATAAACGTCTAGTTCCCGGCTATGAAGCCCCAGTTTATTTAGCCTGGTCAAGTGCCAATAGAAGTGCTTTAATTAGAATTCCTGCAGCCCGTGGTGCAGGTACAAGATTAGAATTAAGAAACCCTGATCCAACTGCTAACCCTTATCTGGCAATCGCAGTGATGTTGAAGGCTGGATTGGATGGAATTAAGAATGAAATTGAACCACCTGCAGAAGTATTAGAAAATATTTATGAGATGTCAGCTGATAGAAAAGCAGAACTTGATATTGAAAGTCTACCTGCTAATATCAATGATGCTGTTAATCTACTTTTACAGGATGAGATAATTACAGAAGTTTTAGGTGAACATGTTTTAGAACACTTTGCTGCAGCTAAAAAAGTAGAATGGGATGATTACAGGACTCAAGTTAGCCAGTGGGAATTAGATAAATATCTGACAACCTTTTAAATAAAATTACTCTAATTTGAAAATCTAAACCAGCCATTAATTGCAACACCCAGGATGAATTGGTGGAACAAATGCCTGTGATTACTTATAATAGGTCAGTTTTTTAAAAATAAAATATTAAGTAATTATTGGAGTAATAAAATCTTATTCTAAAAAGTGAGAAGTTAAGCATTAACTCCCCTATAATTTAAAAGCCTCCCAGTTAATTCCTGGGAGGCTATTGCATTAAATATACTATTAAAGAGAATGAATTACTGTATACGGTTATATAAACATAGAAAGTCTTGCTTTTTGTGTAAGCTCTATATATAATTTACTCATAGTTAACACATACCTAACACGAGGAGGAAATTATTATGAGTAGTAGAGTAATGAGAAGCAAGTTTATGAAAACAATTTTGATGACATTAACACTGGTGAGTTTATTTAGCGGTCTGGCTTTTGCCCAGAATGGACAGGCAGCAGCCAATGCAATCGCTATTGACACCATCTGGACTTTAATTGCAGCTTTCCTTGTCTTTTTTATGCAGGCTGGATTTGCTATGGTTGAGGCTGGTTTTACCAGAGCCAAAAATGCTGGTAATATTATTATGAAAAACATGATGGACTTTGCCTCAGGATCTTTAGTTTTCTGGGCTGTTGGTTTTGCCTTTATGTTTGGGCCTGGTAACAGTTTTATTGGAACTACAGGCTATTTTCTGCAGGATACATTTGCTAATTTAGGACTTGATATTCCGATTGCAGCCTTTTTTATCTTCCAGACAGTTTTTGCAGCAACAGCAGCAACAATTGTCTCCGGAGCCATGGCAGAAAGAACTAATTTTTCCGGTTACTTAGCCTACAGTGTCGTAATTACCGCATTTATATATCCTGTTGTTGGACACTGGATCTGGGGTGGCGGCTGGTTAGCCGAGATGGGTATTGTCGATTTTGCCGGTTCAACTGTTGTCCACTCTGTTGGCGGCTGGGCTGCCTTAGCTGGTGCCATTGTTTTAGGACCCAGAATTGGTAAATATAATGAAGACGGCAGCGCCAATGCTCTCCCCGGACATAATCTTTTAATGGCAGCACTTGGTGTTTTCATTCTCTGGTTTGGCTGGTTTGGATTTAACCCCGGTTCTACTGTAGCAGGTACAGATTTATCCATCGCTACAATTGCTGTAACAACTAACCTGGCAGCAGCTGCAGGGGCAGTAATGGCAATGATTGTCAGCTGGATTAAATATGGTAAGGCTGATGTAAGTATGACTTTAAACGGTGCTTTAGCCGGTCTGGTAGGTATTACTGCTGGTACAGCCAGTGTAGGTAATCTCTCCGCTGTTCTAATTGGAGGTATTGCAGGAATTATAGTTATTTATTCGGTTGAGTTTTTTGATAGATTACAGATTGATGATCCTGTTGGTGCTGTTTCTGTGCACGGTGTCTGTGGAGCCTTTGGTACAATTGCGGTTGGATTTTTTGCCACAGAAGGTGGACTTCTTTTTGGAGGCGGAATTAGTTTATTAATCACTCAAATTATCGGAGTTGCAGCTGTTTTTGTCTGGGCCTTTGTACTTGGATTTACCCTCTTTAAGGTAATCGATGCAGTTATTGGACTCAGAGTCTCCGAAGAAGATGAGATTGAAGGTCTTGATTACTCAGAACACGGTGCCGACTCCTATCCAGATTTTATGATAAATGTTAAGGCTGAAAAATAAGTTAAATTTCAAAATCCAAAACAGAGGTGGTGATATATTATGAAAAGAATTGAAGCCATTATCAGACCAAACAAAACTGATAATTTAATTGATAGACTTGAAGCAATTGGAATTAGTGGATTAAATATTACAGAAATTAAGGGTTATGGTTCTCAAAAAGGTCATTCAGAAACCTATAGAGGTGTAACTTATAGAATTAGATTGCGTAAAAAAATCAAGGTTGAAATAATTGTCGAATATACTAAAGTTGATCAGATCATTGAAGCAATTAAAGAAGCAGTTCAGACTGGTGAAGTTGGAGATGGAAAGATATTTATCTCTGAGGTAGAAAATGCCATCAGAATTAGAACCGGTGAAGAAGGAACTGCAGCTCTTTAATTAAATTTGATAATATTATTAAACTATCACATAAATAATATTATACTATAAGAAAACCCTGCCCGATTGATTTTCCTTCTCTCGGCAGGGTCTTTCTTTACTGTATTACAGGTTGTCCGAAGGACATTTTGTTCTAATTTTTTGCTTCAATATTTTATTTGTTCATTTATATATTACTTCAAATATATATTACATCAAATAAACGTATAATTGTCAATTGAGTTAAAAATATTTTTGAGCAAATTATATGCCAGATATCCCGTTAAAATTAGTCTGACATTAAATCTATAAATATCTCTGCCAGTACTGGATCAAACTGGCTCCCAGCATTTTTCCTGATTTCTTTTAGGGCTTCTTTTTTAGCTACTGCTTTTTTGTAGATCTGATCTGTTGTCATTACATCATAGGCATCAACTATTGCAATTATTCTTGAGAGTAGGGGTATCTCTTCCTCTTTTAATCCCCGGGGATAACCGGCACCATCCCATCTTTCGTGATGTGATAAAACATCGTCAGAAATATGAGAAAACTCCTCTGTAGCATTTAATATTCTGTGGCCAACTGCCGGGTGGGTTTTAATTTCTTTCCATTCAGCTTCTGTTAAGCTTCCCTTTTTATTTAAAAGCCTTTCGGGAATTACAGTTTTACCTATATCATGCAGCCTGGCAATCAGTGTTAATTTATTGATTTCATTTTGACTTAAGTCAATTTTCTCTGCCAGCTTTACGGCCAGATCTGCCATTCGATTTGAATGACTTGAGGTTTCCTGACTTTTTTCACTGAGAGTTTTTAAAAGTGTATTTAAAATATTACTTTTAATACTTCTGCTTTCAGTCAGTTTATTTTTATACATCTGAGATTCTGCTTCATCTAATATATCAAAAAAATCTTCATAATAATGTTTTTTGACCCCAGATCCCAGAGCTGCAGAAAGAGGTAATTTCTCTCCATCTTCAAATTCTAAAAATGTATTAGAAATTTTTTTATTAATTCTTTTAACTACCTTTTTTACAGCCTCGCTTCCTGTTTCCGGCAGTAAAATAACAAATTCGTCCCCTCCCCAGCGTGCAACCAAATCATTATCACGACAGCTATCTTTTAAAATCCCGGCCATTTTCTGTAAAAGCTTATCCCCTTCATTATGACCATAAGTATCATTTACGAGTTTAAGACCATTTAAGTCTGCCATGATTAGTGCAATTGGAAGTTTATTTTCCTGATTTAAATTTTGAATTTTCTTTTCTAAATAGGAGCGATTATAAAGATCAGTTAAGCTATCATGATAACTGGCATATTTGATTTTTTCTTCACTTTTAATTTTATCAGTTATATCACTCTGAATTGAAACGATTCCTTCTTCATTATTGGGAAGAACTATTTTTCTTTCCTGAAGCCGAATGAATCTTTCCTCACCACTTTTGTTAGCAGATGGCAGCTCATGGATCATTACTTCCCCACCCAGAATTCTTTTAATATTTTCCCTTGCAGTTTCCTGATAATCTTTGGGTACTACTGTATCAAAAACTGTATTATTTAAAAGTTTTTCTCTGGGATAACCAGTGATTTCTTTCATGGCCTTATTGACTTTTAAAATCTTCCCCTGTTTATCTTCTATCATTACTCCAACAGGTAAAATATCAATTAATTTCGAATAATACTCTCTTATATTATGATTTAAATAATTTTGATAAAAAATTTCAAGATTATTTTCTATTAAATCTTTAGTGAACTGAAGCTGTTTTTTTACTGCTGCTTCAAATTCTCGATTCTGATTATCATGAATACAGATTGTCCCGAAAAGTTCGCCAGTAGGCCAGAAAATTGGCAAACCTAAATATGATTTAAGTCCCAATTTTAGTTCTGGAGCATCCTTCCAGACCTGGTCTGCAGCAGCATTATTTATTTCTAATTTTTTTTGATCTTCAATAACAGTCTGACAGTAGTAACCTGATAGTATTAATTTATCACCTTCAGAAAAAATATTTTTCCCATTCTCACTAACTTTTATTATTTTTAAAAAAGGCTTATCATATTCTGTCAGCAGAGCATCTTTAGCAGCTGCTTTCTCTACCAGCAGTTCCAGAAGTTTCTGCCACTGTTCTGTAGTTTTTTCAGGAATTTTAATATCTTTTGACTTCATTTCTAATCTTTCCATAATATCATCCATGGTTTTTACCTCACATATTTAAAGTCCAGGTCAATTCCTCCACAATAATCTTAAACTATTTCTTCCCATTCCTGATACAAATCTTCTAATCTTTCACTTTTAGATTCATATTCAGCCTTTAATTCCTGTAGAAGTTCAAACTTATCTATATTTTTTTCAGCAGTCATTTCTTCCTCTAACTCTGATAATTTATTTTCCAGTTTTTCTATTTCAGTCTCGATTTCTTCCAGCCTTTTCTGTCTTCTCATTTGCCGGCTCCGGGCCTCTTTTTGAGCTTCATAATCAAGTTTACCTTCACTTTTTTCTTCCTGTTTCTCTTTTTCTAACTGGTCAGATTTTTCTTTTTTCTTTTTTTTCCTATAATAACTGTAATCACCATAATATTTCTGCAATTTTTGATTTTCTAATTCATAAATAAAGTCCACAACTTTATCCAGAAAATAACGGTCATGAGATACAATTAAAACTGTACCCTGATATTCCTGCAGTGCTTCTTCCAGCACCTCGCGTGATGGTAGATCCAGATGATTTGTGGGCTCATCAAGAATTAAAAAGTTGTAATTTCCGCTCATCAGCTGCAGCAGTCTTAGCCGGCTTTTTTCTCCCCCACTTAACTGTTTTACCTTTTTAAATACATCTTCTCCGGTAAATAAAAAGGAAGCCAGCATATCCCTTGCCTCCGAATTTGTAACAGCTGTTTCCCGCTGGAGAGCAGTTATCAGGTCATCTTCGGGATTAAAACCCTCAAATTCCTGACGATAATAAGCAGGATAGATATTGGTGCCAATTTTAACTCGGCCCTGATCAGAAGTTATTTCCCCCATTATAATTCTCAAAATTGTAGATTTACCGGTCCCATTATCACCAATAATGGCAGCTTTATCACTCCGGTGCAGTTCAAAATTGACATCTTGAAAAAGCTTTAAATCTGCAAAACTTTTGCTCAAGTTGTCTACAAATAGAACATCATCTCCACCCCTGATCTCAGCATCAAGCTCTAAATTCATTTTTCTGCCTTTAAGCCGGGGTTTTTCAATGCGATCAATTCTTTCTAACCTTTTCTCCATTGCTTTTGCTCTTTTAAACATTTTTTCGCTGTCCCGAGAGCGGCCCCAGATATATAGCTGTTCTATTGCATCTTCAAGTTCCTTAATCTTTTTCTGCTGATTTTTATATTCCCGCAGCCGCTGCTGATAACGTCTTTTTCGTTCTTTTTTATAATAACTGTAATTCCCGCTGTAATCTTCATTTTTTCCATTTTTGATTTCTACAATTCTTTCGATTGTATTATCCAGAAAATATCTATCATGAGAAATAATTAAAAGACTGCCCTGATAAGAATTAAGATAATTTTCCAGCCATTCTACTGATTTTAAATCAAGATGATTTGTAGGTTCGTCCAAAAGAAGTAAATCCGGCTCCATTAAAAGCAGTTTGGACAGTCCAACTCTTGTTTTTTCGCCCCCACTTAACTGATCTAAAGTTTTTTCGTTTATTTCCGTCTCATCAAATCCCATACCGGCGGCTACCTGTCGAATTTTACTCTGATATTCATAGCCTATACCTTTTTCAAATTTTTGCTGTAGAGTACTATATTCATGCATAGTTTTTTGCAGATCATTAGAATGAGCTTTAGAATCCCCGGCACGTTCGCCATGATGGGCAATTTTTTGTTCAAGACGCTGCATCTCTTTGATCTGTTCTTTAACTTTTTCAAATACTTTTTCTAATTCCTGGTAGATTGTTAGCTCAGATTTAAAATTAGGCAGCTGATCTAAATAACCCACCTCAATATCATTTCTAACCGAAACAGTACCTTCAGAGAAATGTTCCTGACCGGTGATTATCTTAAAAATTGTTGTTTTACCGGAGCCATTGGGCCCGATTAAAGCAACAGCTTCTCCCTGGTTTACATTTAAAGAAAAATCTTTAAGAATGGTCTCAATTCCATATTCTTTTTTGAGATTATTAATATTTAAAATAGCCATTTTAAATCACACATTTCTTTTATCGTTATAATTCTTAAATTGCAATAATATAAGTAATCTAATTGTAATAAAGAAAGTAATTTAATATAATTTTGGTTCAGCAATCTTTTTGCTATTTTTAAAAACTACAGCCAGAGTACCAGGACCTGCATGAGAACCGACAGCAGCTCCAATTCCGCTGATAAAAACTTCCTCAGATTTAAATTCAATTGCAGCTTTTGATTTTAAGGCGTATTTTTCGTTCTGCGAATGAGTCAGAGCAATTATCTGTTATTATTTTAACTTTTGACATAAAAATTCCTCCCTGTGAAACTCTCCCCCGGGTTTAATTGTTATTTAAAGTTTAAAATCTGAATCTTCATCACGCTGACGAAATAAAACTGCAATTCCACCGATAACTTGAACTACATCTGCACCGGCTGCTGTAGCAAGTTCCTCAGCTGCCGAACGAGTTTCCCTGCCTGTACTTTCTAAAATTCTTACTTTTAAAAGCTCATGATCTTCCAGAGCTGCATCTAACTGCTCAATCACAGATTCAGTGATTCCATCTTTCCCAACGTGAACAATCGGATCCAGAGAATTTGCTTCCCCTCTGAGATAGCTTCTATTTTTTCCTGTTAACATTATATCACCTGCTTTCCAATAAATAATTAATTATGATAAATATCAATAAATTTTGACCCTCATCAGGGCAAGTCCACGAGCTTTGCCAGCAGACTTTAACTTCTATCACATTATAATTATACTTATTCTACATAATCAAATTCTAAGGGACCAATAACTACCGTGTTACCTTCTTTAACTCCTTCTTTTTCCATCATTTTATTTAAGCCATAGTGTTTTAAAACCCGCATTAATCTCTGGACAGCTGCATCATTATTAAAATCAGTTTTCTCTAGATAAGAATCCAGCAAAGTGCCCTTTATTTCGTATTTTTCTTTATTCAATTTCTCTATATATAATTCATCAACAAAATCAGGTTTGATTACTACCTCTTCTTCTTTTTCTATTTCTCTTTCGGGTAGTTCTTCCAGACGCTGCCCGAGATGATAAATCAGAGTCTGACATCCCTCGCCAGTTACTGCGGAAATCGGAAATACACTATAACCGCGGTCATTTAATTCTGATTTTAATTTTTCTATATTCTGTCTCCCTTCTTCCAGGTCAATTTTGTTTAAAGCTATAACCTGTTCTAAAGAAGCCAGATAATCATTATATTTGTTTAATTCATTATTGATCGTTTTAAAATCCTCAAGTGGATCTCTACCCTCAATTCCTGAGACATCAATTACATGGACTAAAATTCTTGTCCGCTCCAGGTGTTTTAAAAATTCATCTCCCAGACCTGTCCCCTGGTGTGCTCCTTCTATTATACCAGGAATATCAGCCATAACAAAGGATTTATATTCTCCAAATTTAACAACACCTAAATTAGGATGTAGGGTAGTAAAATGGTAGGAATCAATTTTGGGTTTAGCATGTGAAACCTGAGAAATTAATGTTGATTTTCCTACATTAGGATAACCAACCAGTCCAACATCTGCCAGCACCTTTAACTCCAGTCTTACTTTTCGCAGCTCACCTTTGGCTCCATTTTCGGAAAATCTAGGGACCTTCCGGGTTGATTTTTTAAATCTAGCATTCCCTTTTCCACCTTTACCACCTTCAGCAATTATATATTCATCTCCCGCCTCTTTTAAATCAGCAAGAAACTGCTCTGTATCTGAATCATAGACCATTGTTCCTGGCGGAACTTCAAGATAAAGGTCTTCACCGTTTTTACCGTGCATCTTTTTCCCCTGTCCATTTTCTCCCCGCTCAGCTTTATAAATATTATTATAGCGATAATCAGCCAGGGTGTTCATTCCTTCATCAACTCGCAGAATAATGCTGCCACCATCTCCACCATCTCCACCATCAGGACCTCCCTGATCAATATATTTTTCGCGGCGGAAGCTGACAACACCATTACCACCATCTCCGGCTTTAACTTTAAATTCTACTTCATCTATAAACATATTTTTCACCCCCATTTCAAAATTTTTTATTACAAAATTTAATTTAAACAATTATATATCCTTATTTACAGAAAAAGATAGAAATGATTTCTAATATGAAAAAACCCTCAGCACCTAAAGCACTGAGGGATATTATACAATAATATTAGTTAGCAATAGCTGCTACCTGATCTTCTGTATACACACTGATTTGACGATTCTTTTTACCTTTTCTTTCAAATTTAACAAAACCGTCAACCTTGGAGAATAAAGTATCATCACTACCACGGCCAACATTCAAACCTGGCTTAAATTTAGTACCTCTCTGACGCACTAAAATACTACCAGCTGATACAAATTCGCCGTCAAATTCCTTAACACCAAGTCGTTTCGATTCACTATCACGACCATTCCGGGAACTACCAACACCCTTCTTCTGGGACATTTAACTCCACCCCCTTAGAAAATAAATTTTTAAATATTTATAAGTTAAATATTAGCATTAATGAACTAATATTTATGCTAATTTCTATAATTTATAAAATTAAGCATTAATATCTTCGATTAAAACTCTAGTGTAAGGCTGTCTGTGACCGGTTTTCTTGCGATATCTGATCTTTGGCTTATATTTAAAAACAACAATCTTCTTATTCTTACCCTGTTCGATTACCTTTCCCTTAACAGAAGCTCCATCAAGCATTGGAGAACCTGCTTTAAGACCATTATTATCAGCAAAAGCTAAAACCTGATCAAATTCTACGTTTTCGCCTTCCTCAGCAGAAAGCTTTTCAATTTTAATTATTTGACCTTCTTCAACGCGGTATTGTTTACCGCCAGTTTTAATAATAGCGTACATTATATGTTACACCCCCCTTACCTCAGACTCGCCGGATGAGGCACCCTTTATTGCAAGAGATTTGTCAGCCTGTACCGTGCGGTTTTGGCACCTTCAAAATGAAGGCTGGATAAATAACTCCAGATATAAATTCTAGCATAAATGGGCCCTTTAGTCAAGGAATTGAACAAAATGAGTTAGTAATAAAAACACTTATACCTAAATTATATTTTTTATTAGCCAGGAAATTATTCCTAATGGTTTGTTGTGGATAATATTAATAGTTTCATAATTTCCGCTATCAACAAAATTTAACCTTCCTGTATTACAGATTGTCCGAAGGACATTTTGTTCTTGATTTTAAAAAAGATTTAAATTTTTATGCTGATTATGCCAGATGTGCTCTGGCATAAGTTCGATGCATGTCATCAATTATAATCTCAACTTCATTATCAACCATATTCCCGGCACCATTAACTATAATAATATAACCATCTATCCGGGCTATACCTGCATTTTGATTGCTGGCATGCTGATCCTCAATTTTAACAGTGATTCGATCACCTGCATCTAAATCTAGTATTTCTGGCTGCAGATCCTCTTTACTGCCTTTTTCAATAATCATATCCTCATACTTCAGTTCTGCATTACCGCTGATAAAAATATCAATCCCAAATTTATCTTCCAGTTCCTGCAGTTTTTCGCCACCGGCTCCAATTAAAACTGCTGCTACTTCTGGATGAAGTTCTAAAGAAACAGCGGGATATTTCTTTCTGCTGGTAATTTCATCAATTTTACGAATCACTTTCATGGCCACTGTAGACTCTGATAAAACCTTTCCGGTTCCCCCACAGACAGGACAATCTTTCTGCATTAGAGAGCCAAAACCTTCTCTTACTTTTTTGCGGGTCATCTCCAGCAGTCCCAGCTGAGTAAAGCCTAAAATAGAAGTCTTAGTTCTATCTTTATCCAGCTCATTTGCCAGCAGATCAGTCACTGACTGCTGATCAGAGTGGTTGTTCATATCGATAAAATCAATTATAATTATACCGCCAATATCTCTTAATTTAATCTGACGGGCAATCTCAGCCACAGCCTCTTTATTTGTTTTAACAATTGTATCCTGCAGGTTCTTTTTACCTGTAAATTTACCTGTATTAACATCAATAGATACTAGAGCCTCTGTTTGATCAATGACCAGATAACCTCCTGATTTAAGCCAGACTTTGCGCTGCAGTAAACTTTCTATTTCTTTTTCTATATTATATGCAGCCAGAATAGGAATATTGCGCTGATAAAGTGCAATTCTATTCTTTAAATCAGGAGCAAAAACTGAGGTTAAATCAATTAATCGCTGGTAATCTTTTTTATCATCTACTACTACTCGATCAATATTTTCATCTAAATAATCTCTAATTAAATTCTTTAGTAAATCTTCTTCCTGATATAAAATATCTATATCATTTTTTTGAAAAAAATCATTCCGAATTCTCTTCCAAGTTCCCGACAAAAAATTATAATCATTTTGCAGTTTTGTATAGCTTTCATCACGGGCATTAGTCCTAATTATCAGACCTTCTTTGCCATCTTTTAAATCCTGTGCTATTGACTTTAAGCGTCCCCGCTCTCCATCATCATTGATTCTGCGTGAAATTCCAATTTTATTATCAGAAGGGATATAAACAAAAAATCTACCTGGAATCGAAATTTTACAGGTAACTTTAGCCCCTTTGGTTCCCATTGGTTCTTTAACAACCTGAACCATCAACCACTGTCCCGGCTGTAATACATGTTTAACATTCAATTCTTTTTGGCTTAACTTCCTTTTCTGCTCATTACTTAAAATAGGATATAAATCATTTAAATGAATAAAGGCATTGCGAGCAATTCCAATATCGACAAAAGCTGCCTGCATTCCAGGCAGTACATCCTGCACTCTTCCCCGATAAACATTACCTGCAATTTTATGATAAGTATCTCTTTCAAAAAATAAGTCTTCCAGCGAATTATTATTTAATAATGCTGCTCGTCTTTCTCTATATTCCGAATTAATAATTATTTGTCTGCTCATCTATCTCAACTCCCGATGAATTTTTCTGTATAGGGAGGTTTAAAATTTTCTTCATCTTTAACAAAAACTCCCTCTCTTACAACCTGTAGAGGTGAAAACTCTTTGATTTCTGAATATTTTTCTCTTAGAGCTCTGTTGAGCTCCTCCGGTCTTACATTTCCTCTACTACCGGTAACAACTGCAAATTCCCATTTGTTTCTTGCTTTAATTTTTGCAGCGAATATTCTTTCTTTTAAATCTATTTTTCTGTCTGATTTTTTCCTGCGGTGTCTAACAATCATCATTTCTTCTTGATCCATAAACTCCTCTAACATTTCTTTTTCCTCTTCCAGATTTTTAGCTTCTGTATAATCAAAATTAATAGTATAAATAGCGGTATCAACTAAAGATGAAAGTGATCTAATATCAGCTGGTATTTTTACCGCCTTTAAAAATCTTAAATCTTTCGGGGAAGCAGAGTTTAAATCAGCCAGTAATTGTTCTGGCTCCAGATCAACCTCTAACTCCAGATCAAAATATTCTCCTTTACTGATTAACCCAACAGCAAGTGGTGGTCCAATAGCAAGGTTGATTCTTGGATTATATCCCTGAGAAAAAGCTGCTGGCAGCTCTGCTCTTCTGATTATTCTCCTTAAAGTTTTAATCACTTCCAGATGCGAAATATACATTAAATCTTCTAATTTAGCAAATTTAATTCTGTAATTCATCTCTTCCACCACCTACTAACTCTAAATCAAGTTCAAAATTGCCGCAGACTGAACAGCCATGACAGTCAGCAGTTCTACAGTCATCAATCAATACTTCCTGCTGGGCATTTTTATATTCTTTTAACAAAAATGATTTGGGAATACCAATATCAATTTTTTCCCAGGAGAATATTTCTTCTTCTCCTCTTTCTCTTAAATACTCTTCCGGCTGAATATCATTTTCTCTAAAAGCTTCTCCCCAGATCCTGGGCTCAAAGCATTCATGCCAGCCTTCAAAGCGGCTCCCTTTTTCCCAGGCAGAAACAATAACATCTGCTAAACGCCTGTCTCCCCTGGCAAGCACGCCTTCCAATCGAGAAAGTTCTGGATCATTCCAGCTAAAAGAAAAACTTCTGCCTTTAATATTATCTCGTAAATAATCATGTTTTTTAATTATTGTCTCTATATCATCCATCTGATGCCACTGAAAAGGAGTAAAAACCTTGGGCACAAAGGTCGATACACTGACTGAAACTTCAATCCGCCGCATTCGCTGCTTGGTATTCCGGCGAACCTCCTGACCAAGATTCCTGATTTTTTTAGCCATTTCTGCAATTCCTCTGACATCTTCCATTGTTTCAGTCGGCAGTCCTATCATAAAATATAGTTTAATTTTAGACCAGCCATTTTCAAAGGCAGAACGAGCGGCACTGTAGATATCTTCTTCACTGATATTTTTATTAATCACATCTCTTAAACGCTGCGTTCCTGCTTCTGGAGCAAAAGTCAAACCTGTTTTACGAACTTTATTAACTTCTTCAGCCAGCTCTACAGAAAACTTATCTACTCTCAGTGAAGATAACGAAACACTGATCATCCGGTCACTAAATCTTTCAGTCATCTTCTGAACTAGATTTTTGACATCAGTATAATCAACAGTACTGAGAGAAGTTAGAGAAATCTCATCATAACCGGTTGACTTTAGAGCTTTTTCAGCCAGATCCAGCAGACGCTCAACACTTCTTTCTCTAACAGGTCGATAGGCCATTCCGGCTGCACAAAATCTGCAGCTTCTGGTACAGCCTCTTGAAATTTCTAAGACAACTCTTTCGTGAACAGTATCTCGATAAGGAACAATAAAGTCAGTTGGATAAAAAGCCTGATCTAAATTCTGAACCACCTGTTTTTTTACTCTTTCTTTTTCTCCCTCAGCAGAATTCAATGCTAAAATTTCACCATTATTTCCAGATTCCTCACTGTATAAAGAAGGAACATAGACTCCTGGCATTTTGTTTAATTTTTTTAAAATCTCACCTTTACTTAAAGCTTTAGCTTTTAAATCTTGATATTCATTTAAAAGCTCTATAATTAAAGATTCCGCTTCTCCAACAAAAAATAAATCTATAAAATCTGCTATTGGCTCAGAATTAAAAACGGTAGAGCCACCAGCAATTATCAGCGGGTCGTCTTCCTCCCTTTCGGAAGCATAAAGGTCAAGTCCACTTAAGTCAAGCATATTTAAAATATTGGTATAACTCATTTCGTACTGTAAGGTAAAACCTAAAATATCAAAATTTTTAATTTCATGATAAGATTCCAGGGTATAAAGTGGAATTTCCTCTTCCTTCATTAAATCTTCCATATCCTGCCAGGGAGCATAAACTCTTTCTGCCAGCATGTTTTCTTCTCTGTTAATTAAATGATATAAAATTTTAAGACCTAGATGAGACATTCCAATTTCATAAACATCTGGAAAAGCAAGGGCTACCTTTAATCTTTCCGGCTTCCATTTCTTATTAATAGAATTCCATTCATTACCAGTGTATCTTTCTGGACTGGATATTTTATATAAATTTTCTATAATTTTTTTCTTAAATTCCAAAAAACCACCTCAAAGTTTAAAACATTAATTTATTTTTTCTTAAGTTTACATTAATTACAATTGCAACTGCAGTCAGTGAGGTCAGCATAAATGTACCTCCATAACTGATAAAGGGAAGTGGAATACCGGTAATCGGCATAATTCCCATTGTCATGCCAATGTTTTCTAGAACATGAAATAAAAACATTGCCATTACACCTACCACAACTAGATAGCCATAACGATCTCTGGCATTTTCTGCAATATTTAAAAACTGCCAGAGCAAATATAAAAACAACAAAATTACTATCGCCGAACCAATAAAACCAAATTCTTCTCCAATTACCGAAAATATAAAATCAGTATGCTTTTCCGGTAAAAAGTTGAGCTGATTTTGAGTACCGGCAAAAAGCCCCTTACCAAATGTTCTGCCTGAACCAAGAGCAATAATCGACTGAATAATGTTATAACCACTGCCGTGAGGATCTATATTGGGATTAATAAATACAATTAATCTATTTAGCTGATACTCTTTTAAAAAAGGAAGTGGAGTTTCCAGCGTAACATGAGCAGTTATAACTGAAATGACAAATAAAAACCCGCCTCCAAACACTGCCGCCATATACTTGAAATTTCCACCACCAGCAAAAAGCATTACCAGATAGATAAAAAATAAAACTAAGGCAGTCCCTAAATCATTCTGTAAAATTACCAGAGCAAAAGGAATAAATGCTATAATTGAAGGTAAAAACATCCCCTTTAAATAGCCCATATCATCAGAATTATTGTCAATCACAGCCGCCAGGACTAAAATCAACATAATTTTTGATAATTCTGAAGTCTGAAGATTAAAAGCACCAATACTTATCCAGTGTGCACCTCCCGAAACACCACGACCAAAAAATATTGTTGCGGTTAACATAACCAGCATTGCAGCATAAATTACAGCTGCATATTCTTTAAAAATTCTGTAATCAAAAGCCTGCAAGATAAAAATCACGAGCAGCCCCAGTACAACTGAGACTGCCTGTTTTTGTAGAAATCTTAAAGCACCATTATTCATCTGATTAATTTCAACAGCAGAACTAATACTTATAAAACCAATAATAATTAACAGCACCACAGCAAGTGGGACATTAAAATTTAAATAGCGCAGAAATTTTTTATTCCAGTTCATTATGAAACAACCCCTCTATTTTGAACCCTTGAGGGGAAAATTTGCAACCAGGGCTGTCATATCATCTTCGCGTCTGACATCCATTTCAATTTTTTGAGAATCGACATCTATATATTTACTTAAAACCTCTATTAATTCATCCCGCATTGCATCCATCTCATCTGGAGTTAGTTTTACTCTATCCTGAACAAGTACAAATTGTAATCTTTCCTTGGCCACACTCTTGCTTTTTTTATCATCACTTTTCAAACCAAGCCATTTTAATATATCGATTTTACTCCCCCCTTTATCTTAAGATAAACCAACTAATTTTTTGAATCTGCTTATAAAACTATCTTTTTCTAATTTCATCATTGGAAGCTCTTCCCCCATAATTCTGCGGGCAATATTGCGATATGCCTGCCCTGCTTTAGCGTTATCGTTTAAAGCAATAGGTTCACCTCTGTTGGTGGAAACAACAATCCCTTCATCTTCTGGTACAATACCAATTAAATCAATGGCAAGAATTTCTATCATATCTTCAATACCCATCATATCTCCACGTTCAACCATATCTGCTCTAATCCTGTTGATGATTACCTCTGGATCACGCAGTCCTTCCGCCTCCAGTAAACCAATAATTCTATCAGCATCTCGAACAGCAGATATTTCTGGAGTAGTAACAATTATGGCTCTATCTGCTCCAGCAATTGCATTTTTGAAACCCTGCTCTATTCCAGCTGGTGAATCAACAACAATATAGTCCATATCTTCTTTTAACTTCTCAATTAGTTCTTTCATCTGAAAAGGAGTTACAGAAGTTTTATCTCTTGTTTGAGCAGCTGGTAAGAGATATAAACCATCATAACGCTTATCTCTAATCATTGCCTGCTCCAATCGGCAATTATTCTCTACAACATCAACAATATCATAAACAATTCTGTTTTCAAGGCCCATGACAACATCCAAATTTCTCAAACCAATATCAGCATCAATTAAACATACTTTATTACCATGCATTGCCAGTGCAGTACCAATATTAGCTGAAGAAGTAGTTTTACCTACTCCACCTTTACCTGAAGTAATAACAATCGTTTTTCCTGCCAAGTTTCATCCCTCCTGGGTTTATACTAAATTTTTTCTACCACAATCTGATCATTTTCTATATATGCTCTTTCTGCCTGTAATTTCGAACTATCACTATCATCAGGTGACCTCGCAATTAAAGATGCGATCCGCAGTTGAGTCGGATCTAACATTAGAGCTGCTACCTGAGAATCTTTACTTCCGCCAGCACCTGCATGGACAACACCTCTTAATCTACCAAAAACAATAATATCTCCACCCGCTATAACTTCAGCCCCCGGATTTACATCTCCAACAATTACAATATTGGCCTGATGTTTAACTCTCTGACCTGATCTGAGAGTTCTATTGATAATCACTGCATCTGAATAATTTTCTTCACTTTTTTCTTCCTTTTTGATCTTCCGGGCTGTAAAATAAATTTTATTTACCTGATTATAATTTTTTGCAATCTCCATCAATTCTTCCAGCTGTTCATAAGCTAACTCCAGCCCACTTAAATTTAAATACAGATTAACACCTGTAAAAAAATCAGAAGCTTCAGCAGCATGAAGGCTCACAGCTTTTTTAATACTGCCAAAAGTACTGCCGTCACGAAAATTCATTACTATTCCATCTGAAACTGCCTGAAATGAAAATACAGAAGCCATAAGATCTCTCCTCATTTACTTCACTTTTTAATATCTTCTTTAATAAAATTGAAAATCCTGCCTATTTAATTAAAACACTATAGTTAATTATTAAAAATTCAGGTTACAGCGGCTAAATAAAATTAATTATTATCTTGATAACTTTCTTTATTATAATAGTATAGTTTGTCCTGTTGATTACTACGATTCTTAAAGCCAAAATAATATTCCATAATTTCTCTAGCTATTGGTACGGAGTAGGCACTGGAACCTCCATTTTCTATAAAAACTACCACCGCAATTTGAGGATTTTTATAAGGAGCAAAACCCCCAAACCAGGCGTGATTGGCACCCCCAGTCTGAGCTGTACCAGTTTTACCAGCTGCTGGCAGAGGAAAATCATTAAAATGGCGGGATGCAGTACCATAATTTTTGTTCACCACGTCATACATCCCCTGTTTTAAAGCTTCAAAAACTCTACTATCAATTTCATCTCTTAAATCAATATTAATTTGAGGTTCAATGCTTTTGATGATTTTTCCCTCATAATTTTTTATTTTACTTACAATCTGAGGTTTATAGGCTAGACCATCAGCAGCAATAGCAGAAATTAAGGATACAATCTGGACTGGGGTGGTCAATAAACTGCCCTGTCCAATAGATAGATTAACTGAATCTCCTGGATACCAGCTCTGATTTAAGTGTTTTTGTTTCCATTCCTCATCAGGGACTAAACCCTTTTTTTCTGAAGGTAAATCTATACCAGTTTTACTTCCCAAACCATATTTTTTTGCATATTCAGACAGCATTTCTCCTCCATATTCTTTATATAATTCATATCCAAGTTCATAAAAAACAATATTATTAGAACGGGCAATAGCTTTAACAAAATCCATTTTACCTTCTCCAATTGAATTCCAATTTCGAAAAGGTCTTGACCAGCCAGGAATATAAAAAGTACCATTTGAATCATAAAAACTTGTATTGGCTCTTACTCCAAGCTCTTCCATAGCCGCAGTACCAGTAACCAGTTTAAAAATTGATCCTGGGGGAACAGCGGTCATAGTATTTCGATTAATCATTGGTTTAAGAGGATTATTAATTAATTTCTGATAGTCACTGCCGCTAATACCTTTGGCAAATAAATTCAGACTATAATCCGGTAAACTAACACTGCTAATTATACCCCCACTATCTATATCCATCACAATAGCTGAAATACCGGTCGGCATTGACCGCTCATCATCTTCCACTGCCAGATTTCTTAATTCCTGATATTTTTTCTCCAGCAATTTTTCTACGGCTGACTGAAGAGAAAAATCAATATTCAGGATTAGATCATTACCGGGCACAGGTTTTTTAATTCCAATAGTTTTTATTTTTTCTCCTCTACTATTTACTTCTACCTGTTCGGCTCCGCGTTTTCCCTTTAAATAAAACTCGTATTCTTTTTCCAATCCAGTTTTACCAACAAAGTCACCCCCACGATAATTATAACCTGCTTCAGTAAAACTAATTAATTCTTCTTCGTTAATTTCACCAATATAACCGGTAGTATGGACCAATTGCGCTGGATAAATATAATCTCTCAAAGAAGATTCTTTAACTACCAATCCTGAAAGTATATCTTTATTTTCAGCAATAATTACTACATCTTCTTTGTTCAAATGTCTGGCTAAAAGAATTGGTTCTGCAGCTGTATTCACCTCTGTATTATGAAAATTAGAAAGGAGACGAGATTTTGCTAAACTACTTAAATTTGAAAGTTCTGTTAAAATTTCTTCAGCTGATTTTTCCGGTGGAATCTCATTCTGCATCAAATATAAATTATAAGCAAGTCGGTTAGATACAATAATTTCTCCCCGTCTATCATAAATTCTACCTCTAGGAGCATTGATTGGTCTCACAGAAATTCTATTTCCTTCTGAAAGTTCATAGTAATAATCACCACGTACAATCTGCAGATAGGCTGCTCTGGACAGTAAAATAATGAAGATTAAAAGAATAACTATTCTCAAAATCTTATGCCTGTCCACTTAAATCCCACCTTCCCCAGAGAAAATATATTAAATATACGAAAAAAGTAATCAGGGCATTTAGTGCTGCAAGTGGAAGAATTATTTCCTTAATCAAAACCAAATAGTCTGCTGAAAAAAGATAATTTTCTTTTAACAGTAGATAAAATAATTCATGAACCACTGTTGCCATAAAAACTCCCAGGGGAGGAATCAACAGATTTTCTGGAAAAAAACGGCCAGATAATAAAGCTGCTAAAAACGCAATAGCTGTTTTAACAGGTGTAAAAAGGCCAATAAAAGAAGCTAAAAAAACATCCTGAAGTAAACCACCAATAGCTCCATAAATCATAGCATCTTTAGCACCAAAGATTATAGCTCTGATAACGATAAAAATTAAAATAAAATCAGGAATTAGTTTTAATGATGGAAAGATAATAGCTATTGATAGCTGACAGATTAAAAGTAGAATTAATATTGAAATATTAAATAAATATTTTTTCAATTTAAACTCTCCACCATAATAAATATATTATAATCTTAATTATTTTCGCTTTCTGAAATGCTATCATTCTTTTCACTTTCCCCATTTGAATTAATTTTTTCCTCATTTTATTCTTTAAAACCATTGTTAGACTCTCCATCAAAATTTTTAATAACCATAACCTCTTCCAGAGTAATACTATTGATAAATAAATTAACTTTTGCCTTCTGGGAAAGTCCGTAATTATCGACTTCAACTTCTGAAACTTTTCCAATTTTTAGGCCAACAGGAAAATTATTGGATAGACCTGATGTTAAAACAATATCATCAGCTTGAATATCGGCATCCCAGGCAATATTATCCATAATATTGGGTTGGTCTTCTCTCCCACTACCGCGAACCAGACCAATTTCTCTAGACTCTGTTCTGGCAATAATTCCGCCAACTACAAAATTCTGATCAGTAATCAATCTAACCTGAGCAGAGCTGCTGCCTAATTCTTCTATTCTACCAACTAAATATCCTCGATAAGTAATTACAGGCATTCTCTCTTTTAATCCATCACCACTGCCGCGATTAATTGTAATTGTTTTTTCCCAGACAGAAGGAGAATTTGCAATCACTTCCGCCCCCACCATCTGATAGTCAACTTTTTCTTTAAAATCAAGCAGTTCTCTTAACCTCTTATTTTCTCGATTAATATTTTCCAAAAAAAGTATCTGCCTTTTCAGAACACTATTTTCCTGCCTTAACTCTTCAATCTTACGATTTATTTCATCAATTGAAAAGAGAGTATTAAAAAAATCGGTAACAATTTCAACCAGATGATGAATAACATTTAAAATTGGAGTAATAGAATTATATATAAGATCACTCAACCAATTGATAAATGGGATATTTAAATCACTAAAATAAATAAAACCAATTATCAGAATCAATAAGAGAACTAAAGCTGCTGTAATTAGTGTATTATTGTTAAATTCAAACAACAGGTACACCCCCTATGATAGTTTTTTGGGTGTAATTAAAATCTTTTTTAAAGAGTCAATTTCTTCTAAAGCAATACCGGTTCCTTTAGCAACACAATCAAGTGGTTCATCAGCAATATGAACTGGCATCTGTGTCTCATCAATCAGTAATTTATCAAGTCCCTGTAGTAATGCGCCTCCACCTGTTAAAATTATTCCTCTATCCATTACATCAGAAGCTAGCTCTGGTGGTGTTTTCTCTAAAGTCATTTTTACTGCATCAATAATATTAACCACAGGCTCTTCTAAAGCTTTTTGAATTTCTTCTCCATTGATTTCTATAGTTTTAGGAAGTCCACTAACTAAATCACGACCTCTAATTTCTTTAATACCTTCTGGATCATCACTAAAAGCAGCTCCGATATCTATTTTTATTTCTTCGGCAGTTCTTTCACCAATCATCAGATTATACTTTCTTTTAACATACTGGACAATAGCAGCATCCATATCATCACCACCAATTCTGATTGAACGGCTGGTTACAATACCCCCAAGCGAGATAACTGCTACTTCGGTAGTACCTCCACCAATATCCACAATCATATTTCCAGTTGGTTCATGTACAGGCAAACCTGCACCAATTGCTGCTGCCATCGGCTCTTCAATTAAATAAGCTTCTCTGGCACCCGCATGAACTGCTGCATCAATTACAGCCCTTTTTTCAACTTCTGTCACTCCCGAAGGAACACAAATAATTATTCTTGGTCTAACCATTCTACTTCTTTTATGAGCCTTGGTTATAAAATAACGAAGCATTGATTCAGTAACATCAAAATCAGCAATTACACCATCTTTCATCGGTCTTACTGCAATAATATTACCAGGTGTCCTACCAATCATTCTCTTTGCTTCATCTCCGACAGCAAGAACTTCCTGTTTATCTTTTTTCAGGGCAACTACTGAAGGTTCTCTAATCAAAATACCCTTACCCTTAATATAAACTAATGTATTTGCTGTTCCAAGGTCAACACCCATATCCCTTGAAAATGGTGCACTTAAAAATTTAAAAACCATTTATTTAAAACCCCTTTCAAATTAAATAAAACTCAGACTAAAATCCAATAAATTATAAAATCTAAAATAAACCCTTTTCTTTAAAACTTAAATATTTATCATCAGCAATAATAATATGATCTATTACTTCTATACCAATTATTTTGCCAGTTTTAACAAGCTTTTTGGTAATACTTAAATCATCAGTACTTGGAGTCGGATCACCACTGGGATGATTATGGACTAAAATCACTGCCGCACTGCTGCGCCTGATCGCTTCCTTAAAAACCTCTCTCGGGTGCACAATCGAACTCGAAAGTCCTCCGCGCGAAATTTCAGGAACAGCAATCACCTTGTTTTTCACATCAAGTAAGATGACACGCAAAACTTCCTGTTTTAAAAATCTCATCTCTCCGGCTAAAAGCTCAGCTGCCTGAATAGGATTACTTACCAGATCTCTTTTTTGATTTTTAAGAGCCGAAATTCTGCGGCTTAATTCAGTAATTGCCTTAATTTGAGCCGCCTTAGCAGTTCCAATTCCATTGATTTTTTGCAGTTCTTCACAGCTGAGATCCTGCAGTCCTGCCAGACCTCCATAAAAGCTGAGCAGATCCTGAGCCAATTCAACAGCCGTCCTCTCCCTATTTCCAGTCCTGATAATTAAAGCCAGCAGTTCCGCTGTAGATAAAAATTTACTTCCTTTTTTTAGTAATTTTTCCCTCGGTCTTTCCTCTGCTGGTAGTTCTTTGATGGTGAAGTTGGTCTGCAGACCCTCCATCAAAAATTAGCTCCTTTCTCTTATAAGATTCCATAATTAAATTTATTCAATAATTTAGCAAGCTGGTGAATGGGAAGCCCCATCACAGAATAATACGAGCCTTTTATTTCTTCTATAAACAGACCTCCAAAACCCTGAATAGCATAAGAACCAGCTTTATCTAAAGGTTCACCTGTTTCTACATAATTATTTATCTCTTCTTGACTAAGAGCAGTCATTTTAACCTTAGTAATATTATAATCAACATACCTTTCGCCTGAGCTTGAATTTAAAACAGCAACTCCGGTGATTACCTGATGCTGATCAGAACTTAATTTTTTTAGCATCTTTTTAGCTTCTAACCTGCCAGCTGGTTTGCCGAGTATCTGATCATCATGAACCACTACAGTATCTGCAGCAATAATAATTGCATCTTCTACCAGATTAGACACTGATTTTGCTTTTTCTTCTGCAAGAATTTTGACAAGCTCAACTGGATCACTATTGGTAAAATTATCTTCATCAATTTTAGATGGTACAATAGTAAACTTAAGATTTAATTGTTCCAAAATTTCCTCTCTCCTGGGAGAAGCAGAGGCTAAAACTAATTTCAAATCATTTTTAACATTATTAGCTTTTTTTATCATTTAAATTACCTCCGATAATTGAATGCGGCAGATGTTTAAGAGTGAAATAGCTGACCAGCCCAACCCCAAAACCTGTTGGCAGTGCAAGCAGAATCAAAAATGGAAGATAATAAAATATACCAATATTGGCTATAATAAAATAAGCTGCTGTAATTTGAGCGGTATTATGAGCAACTGCGCCAATAATACTGATCCCAATTAAAGATAGGTAGTCTTTGAAAAAATAATAAGCTAAATACATCAGCATAAAACTTAAAACTCCACCGCTAAAACTTAAATAAAAGTTAATAGTCATAAAAGTTCCAGCTAATAATGACCCCAAAATCACTCTAAATATTACCACCTGAAAAGCAGTAGGAAATCCAAATAAAGCAATTGCAATTAAAGAAACAATATTTGCCAGGCCAAGTTTTGCCCCCGGAACTACTGCTGAGAGTGGAAAAAAACTTTCTACAAGGTGTAAAACAAGTCCCAGAGAAATTAATAATGAAATCACCACAATTTTTTTTGTTTTCATCATCTTACCAGCTCATCCCATCTATGTCTGAATTTGTGCTTTCCAGCCAGAGACTTAATGAATTAGGAACACAGACAATAATTGGTCCTTCTCGATCAATCCAGCCGGTTTTTTCGCAGATTTTTAGCGGATCAGCAGCCGGAGCTTCCCGAACTCTAACTCTGCCCTGATTAACCTCTATTATATGAATACCAATTGGACCTTCTACCTCAAAAATAATTGGTTCCTGATAACTATCAGCAACTGTCACAGTTTTGATTAACTCATCTCCCTGCTGCACCCTTAGAATTAATTCCTCATCTTCAGCTGCAGCACCAAAATAATAAAAAGGTATTAGCAATAAGATAAGGCTAATTAAAATTACAAAAACAATTAAAATTTTATCATAAAAAGTTAAAATATCTCTTATTTTCAATTAAAATCACCACTAATTTCTTTTTTAACTATCATTACTCTATATTTTAACATCTTTCCGGACTGATGTCCATACTAGAACACTATCAAAAACCCGCCCTTTTAAAAGGACGGGTTTAAATATCTTAACTATTATTTTCGTCTTGATAAAATAAATCTACTGCATCAACATTACAGGCTTCATAACAGAGACCACACTGAATGCATATTTCCTGATCAATTTCATGCAGTTTCCTTACTTCTCCTTCTATTGCCTCAACCGGACAGGCCCTGGCACAGAGAGTACAGCCCACACAGTTGTCATTTATTTCTACTTTTTCGATTTTTCTGCCCTGAAATTCTATTGTTCCCGTAGGGCATACTTCTGCACACTTACCGCAGTTAACACATTTTTCATAATCAATCACAGCCAGATTATCCTTCATTTCTATTGCATCTACAGGACATTCCTTAGCACAAAGACTGCAGCCAATACATCCAACCTCACAGATTCTGCGGACAATTTTCCCGCTATTATGTGAGGAACATCTAATATGTGTTTTTGCAGTTAATGGGGCCAGTAGTAGTACATTACGCGGGCATTCTTCTACACACTTACCACAACCAGTGCACTTATCATAATTTATTTGAGGCAGACCATTTTCGCTCATTTCAATTGCATCAAAAGGGCAGACAGCCTCACAATCTCCAAAACCCAGGCAGCTGTACTGACATTCTTTTTCGCCACCATTAACAGCATTTGCTGCTTTACAGGTTTTAATCCCCTGATACTTACCAGATTTTGTGGTTTCTTTGATTCCCCCACCACAAATTAATTCGGCAGCGACTTTATCCGAACTTTCTGCTTCTGCTCCTATAATATCTGCAATATCAGTTGCTACTTTATCTCCACCTACAGGACAGCCACCGACAGGGGCCTCTCCATTAACAACAGCCTCTGCAAAAGCCTCACAACCTGCATAACCACAGGCTCCACAGTTAGCACCTGGGAGAGCATCCTCAACTTTGCCAACCCTGGGATCCTGCTCTACTTTAAAATGTTCTGAAGCAAAACCAAGAACGGCAGCCAATAAAGCCGCTATCCCTCCCATACTAATTAAAGAATATACATATGTTGGATTCATTTAATTTACTTCCACCTCCACTACATTGAGATGAGCCCGGAAAAGCCCATAAAAGCCATAGCCATAATACCTGCGATAATCAATGTAACTGGCACACCTTTTAATACTCCCGGCACATCGCCAAATTCTAATTTTTCTCTCAATCCTGCCATTAATACAATTGCCAGAGTAAAACCAACACCAGCACCAAAACCAAAAACTACACTGGCAATAAAACTATAGCCATTAAGTGGAATCAGTAAAGCCAGACCTAAGATTGCACAGTTAGTTGTAATTAAAGGCAGGAAAATACCTAATGCTTTATATAAAACCGGACTTGTCTTTTTAATAAACATTTCTACAAATTGTACTAAAGAAGCAATTACAATAATAAATGATACATACTGCAAAAATGGTAAGTTTAATGCTTCCAGGATAAAGGTATTGATCAACCAGGTTGCAGCTGCAGTCAGGGTCATGACAAAAGTTGTAGCAAGCCCCATACTAAAAGCTGTTTCTACCTGTTTTGATACACCTAAAAATGGACAAATTCCTAAAAATCTGACTAAAATAAAGTTATTAATTAATACAGTACTGATAAATAATAATAATATCTGTGTAAATTCTTCCATTATTTACCCTCCCTGCTGATATAATTCATAATTCCAACCAATATTCCCAGTGTAATAAAAGCTCCAGCAGGTAATACCATAATAACCATTGGCCGGTACCATTCTCCTAAAAGCGTTAAACCAAAAATTGAACCCATACCAAAAAATTCTCTTATTGCCCCCAGTAAAACTAAAACCCAGGTAAAACCAAGACCCATACCTACTCCATCTGCAATCGCTCTTGGAGTAGAATGCTGAGAAGCAAAGGCTTCCTGGCGGCCCAAAATAAGACAGTTTACAACAATCAGGGGTACAAAAATACTCAGTGATTCTGCAATCCCTGGATAAAAAGCTTTTAAAAAATAATCAACAAAGGTTACAAAAGTAGCAATAATAAGTATGTAACTTGGTATTCTCACATTTGCTGGAATTAATTTTTTAATTAAAGAAATTACTATTTCCGAAGAAATAAGAACAAAAGATGTAGCTAAACCCATTGCTAAACCATTTTCAGTTGTATTGGTTACAGCCAGAGTAGGACACATACCAATAACCAGACGGATTATTGGGTTTTCAGCCCAGAGTCCATTTTTAAAATCAGAAAACATCTCTTTTAAATCTAAAGCCATTAGTTTCCACCTCCATAAGCAGAAGTAACCTTATCTAATCCAGCTTCAATAATCTCAGTAACACTTTCGGAAGAAATAGTTGCCCCTGCAATAGCCTGAACCTGCATTTCTTTAGAAGGAGGAGTTTTTACAACATTATAGTTTCCAAAAGGTTTATTATTAAAATTGGATTTATATTCTTTACCAGTAATTCTTGCACCCAGACCTGGTGTTTCCTGGTGATTTAAAATACTGATTTTATAAATTTGATTCTTTTCTAAATTGACGCCAATCATAACCTCAATTAAACCATTATAACCACCACCGGTGCTTGTAAAAGCAACACCGATACGATTACCATTAGTATCATAACCTTCATAAAATAGATTACCATTTTTTTCTATTCTCTTTACTTCCACTACACCTGGTAATACCTTATTAATTGCCTGTTTTTGTTTTTTAGCTTGATTGGCCTGAATATAAGGTGTAGTCCACTGATAGACAAAAGTCAAAAGTAAGGCTGATATTATCCCAATTGTAGCTAAGGTTATAATCATTGCTTTTTTACTGTTCTTTTCCATTTATTTCACCTCTCCCAAACTACGAGGTCTTGTATATCTGTTAATTAAGGGTACCGCTGTGTTCATCAACAAAATACTGTACATTACCCCTTCTGGATATCCACCCCAGAGTCTGATTATCACAACTAAAAGCCCAGCTCCGATTCCAAAAATCCAGCGACCGGCTTTAGTGGTTGGACTGGAAACCATATCAGTAGCCATAAATAAAGCTCCCAACATTAGCCCACCTGCAAAAAGATGAAATATTGGATCTGAACCAAAAGCAAAGGTACCTAAAAATACTGTTCCCACCATTGCCAGAGGTATTCTCCAGTTGACATAACCTTTGTATAAAAGATAGGCAAAACCCAATAAAAGTGCTAAAGCTGATGTTTCTCCTAAAGAACCACCGATCTGACCTACAAAAAGATTCCAGGTGTCAGTTGCAATCCCATCCATCTTCATCTGACTTAAAGGTGTTGCAGAAGAAACTCCATCCACAGTCCAGGTAGTCATTAAAACCGGGTAAGATGCTGTTAGAAACGCCCGCCCAACTAAAGCGGGATTGAATGGATTTTGACCGATTCCACCAAAAACCTGTTTTCCCAGTCCAATAGCTACTACTGCTCCAAAAAAAGCAGTCCAGAGTGGAATCGATGGTGGAAGTGTAAGTGCCAGAAGCAGTCCTGTAACAACTGCACTTCCATCTTTAATCATAATTTTTTTGTTTCTGATTTTTTGAAATATGTATTCTGTTAAAACCGCACCAGCAACAGCTGTCAGAACCACCGAAATTGCTCTTGCCTGAAAGAAATAAACAGCAGCAAAAACTGCTGGCAGCAGGGCAATTACGACTGACCACATTATTTTTGGGACTGAATCCTGAGCTCTGACATGTGGTGAGGATGTTACAATTAATTCGTTATTCATTATTAATTATCCTCCTTAATTCTCTTCTCTTTTTTTCGCCATAACCTGTGCCTTACCAAGCCGCAGATGATGAACAAGAGGTATTTTAGCCGGACAGACAAATGAACAGGAGCCGCATTCAATACAGCTTAAGACCTGCCATTCTTCTAATTCGTCGACCATATCGTTTTTCGCATAATTTACCAGCTGTGTAGGCATTAAAAACATTGGACAGGCATCTACACATTTAGCACAGTTAATACAGGGAGAAGGTTCATAATTTTCAACTTGATCTTCAACTAAAACCAGGATGCCGGATGTTCCCTTTACCCCGGGAATGTTGAGATTCTTTTGAGCCACCCCCATCATCGGTCCACCGGTGATAACCTTAGCAGCATTTTCTTTTAAACCGCCGGCTTCTTCAACCAGATCACCAATATTAGTACCTATTCGATAAATCAAATTTTGGGGAGAATTAATCCCCTGACCGGTTATCGAGACAGATCTTTCATAAAGAGGTTTCCCATCTCTAATTGCATCTGCAACTGCAGCCGCTGTCGATGTATTGTTGACCACTACTCCTACATCAAGCGGAAGACCACCAGCAGGAACTTCTCGTCCTAAAATAGCCTCAATCAACATTTTTTCTCCACCCTGTGGATACTTTGTTTCTAAAACCTTTACTTCAATATTTTTGTCATCCTTAACCGCATCCTGCATGCTTTCAACTGCTTCAGGCTTATTTTCTTCAATCCCAATAAAACCTCCGGGTGCACCTGCAGCTTTCATTAAAGCCTTTAAACCAAAAACAATACTCTTTGGTCTTTCCACCATTACCCGATGATCAACTGTTAGATAAGGCTCACATTCTGCCCCATTTAAAATTACATAATCAACACTTTTATCATCAGGAATAGAAACTTTAACATGAGTCGGGAACATTGCCCCTCCCATACCCACTATTCCTGCCTCCCTGATAATCTTTCTAATTTCTCCAGCATCCAGGTTATCTAAATTATCATGTTTTTCTAAACCAGAATTAAGTGTATCCTCCTCTGCTGCCTCAATAACTACAGCATCAACAATATTCCCCCCTGGATCTGTTACTTTTCTGATTTCCTTAACAGTTCCAGAGACTGAAGCATGAATAGGTGCACAAACAAAACTATCTCCATCTGCAATCTTCTGACCCAGATCAACCTGATCACCTTTTTTTACCAGCACTTTTAAAGGTGCTCCAATATGTTGTTTTAGAGGAATAATTACTTCCTCAGGACGTTTCGCATTTTTTAAGGGTTTATCCTTTGTTAATTCCTTATTATACTCAGGATGTATACCCTGTTTAAAAGTCAAAGCTTTCACTATACAATTTCACCCCTTATACATATTTTCTAATAAAAATTTAGAATTGAAATATTTATTATAAACTAGATTTAGAATCCAAACCATAAATTATTATATACTAATTGTTAAACAAGAACAACATTATTTGAGATAAAGATTTTATTCACGAATGACTATGAATCCAGGATAACCTTCTGCTTCCAGATTTTGAGCAGCTGTTTCCGCGCCTTCTCTAGTTTGATAACCAATTACCTGGACCTGGTGGGGGCTGGAATCAGTAACTACAACTTGATATCCTAATTTCTCTACTTCTTTTTTAACTGAGAGTGCATTGTTATAATTAGAAAAAGCTCCAATCTGAACTCCAAAACCTCCGGCTATTTCGTTTTTCTGAGAAGAAGTTTCATTTTCTCCTGCTGGCTGACCATTTTGATTCTGATCAGGATTAGCTGTTTCTTCTGCTGCTTCCTGATTATTTTGTTCAGAAGCAATCTTTAACTCTTCTTCTGTTGGTGCAGTTAAATTATTTTCAGTATTATTAACTTCTTCAGGTTCTGAAGTTTGCTCATCATTTTGCGGCAGCTCCTGACTTATATTGGGAGTGTTTTGTTCCTGCTCAGCAATTTCTGTAGAATTATCTTCTACCAGAAAAGAAATTAACCAGCTTCCCATTAAATAGCCAATGAATAAAGCAGCTATTGACATAAAAATAACTACTATAACTAAAGAAAAACCATTTTCATTTTTATTCATTTTCTCCACCTCTAATCATTTTTGACATAAACTCGATCCCTGCTTCAAAAACTGTATTGAACGATCCAGCCGCAATTATTAAATCCTCAGCCTCCGCATTTACTAGGGCTTCACTGCTGGCCTCGGCAAGATTACTAAAACTCTGATGTTGAAAACCTTTTGACTTAACTGTTTTAACTAATTCTTTAAGTGAAATTGTTCTAAAAGAGTTATTTTCAGCAAGATAAAATTTTAATCGCGAATTAAAAGAAGTCAGTTCGTCTAAAATAGCATTTAAATCTTTGTCCTTTAAAACTGAAAAAACCAAATGCAAATTTTTAAACTCATCAGAGGAGTTATCAATATTTTGAGCAAGTTTATTAAAAGCTGCCGGATTATGGGCTCCATCAAGAATTATCAGCGGTTTTTCGGAAATTTTCTCCATTCTTCCCGGCCAGTAAATATCTGCCAGAGCAGCTCGGATATCTTTTTGCTTTAAAGGAAATTCTGCTGTCAGTTCTTCTACCGCTCTCAAGGCAAGAGCTGCATTTACAGCCTGGTGTTTACCTAAAAGTGATAGTTTATATTTATCTGTTTTTTTTCCATACTTTTTTAAACTAAGATTATTCTTGTACAGATCTCCATCTGCTTTAATTAACTGATATTCCCCTTTTAAATCTATAAATTTTGAGTTTTCAGCTGCAGCTTTAGCCCGGATTACTTTAAGTGCTTCCTTCTGCTCTACAGATGTAAGCACCTTAGAATTCTGTTTGATAATCCCTGCTTTTTCGGCAGCTATTTCAGCAGCAGTATTACCCAAAAATTTTCTGTGTTCCAAGCTGATATTAGTTATTATTGATAAAAAAGGTTTTTTGATAACATTTGTGGCATCTAATCTGCCGCCAAGTCCGGTTTCTAAAATCACAATATCCGGTTCATGCTGTTTGAAATATTTAAATGCAATCGCAGTTACAACTTCAAAAAAGCTGGGTTCTGCATAGTTTTCAGACTTTAATTTTTTAGATGCTGCTTCAACTTCTTTAACTATTTCAGCCAGTTCATAAGTCGAACAGGCCCTGCCGTTAATTTTAATTCTTTCGTTAAAATGAAAATAGTGAGGTGAACTATAAAAAGCAGTTTTATATCCCGCCTCCCTGTAAATACGCTCCAGAATGGCTGCGGTCGATCCTTTGCCATTTGTACCTGCGAGATGAATTATCTTCAAATTTTGATGTGGATTGTCCAAATAATGAAGCAGCCTTTTGATTCTGGAAAGTCCTGGCTTATAACCGTCTCCAGTCCCAAACAACGATAACGAATTTATATATTTAAATGGATCCATTTTTGCCTCCAGTTCTAAATTTGCATTAATGAGTATAAATAAGTTAAAATATATTAAGGCACTAATATTATTATACACAAAAACTAAGAAAAGAACAAAATAATATATTAATTTATGGGGGCGATTATATGTCATTACTGGAAGTTTCAATATTCTCATTGTTTACAGCTCAATTCTTAAAGATCTTTTTTATCAGGCCAATGAATTTTTATACATTTTTCACTTCCGGAGGAATGCCCAGTTCTCATTCTTCTTTTGTTTCCGCTTTAACCATTACAGTTGGTTTAAAGTATGGGTTCGGTTCTGATTTATTTGCAATTGTAACTGTTTTTTCTCTAATTGTTACTTATGATGCAAGTGGAGTACGTCGAGCTGTAGGCCAGCAGGCCAATGTTTTAAACAATCTTATCAAACATCTGGAAGGCAAAAATTTTGCTAATGCCAAGCAGCAGTTAATTAAGGATGACTTAAAAGAATTAATTGGGCATACCCCTTTTGAAGTATTTGCCGGTGTTCTCCTGGGAGCTTTAATTGCTTTAATTAACTGGTATTTTATTTAAATTTTTGCTGCCAGGCTGCAAACATCATATTATATCTTTAACCATAAATGATTTTATAAAACTCAAATAAATAAAAATCCGTCCAATAGATCAACAATGTGATCTGCGCTGGACGGATTTTATCATTTACTCAACCCTTAATTCATATTTATTTATAGATTAAACTTCTATTTTTTATTTTAAAGCAGTTTCAATTTTTTCTACAACTTTTTCTGCTTTAAATCCTAGCTCTTCTCCAACTTCCTGACCTTTACCACTTAAACCAAAGCGATCAAGGCCAATAACTAATCCATCTCTACCAACAAGCCTATACCAGCCGTCTGTTACTCCAGCTTCGATAGCAGCTCTCAATTTAACTTCAGGTAGGTCATGTTCGGCTGCATATTTTTCCAGTTTTCTTCTTTCTGGAACTGACATAACAGCAGCTTTAATACCTTTTTCTGCTAATAACTTTGCACTCTCTTCAGCCAGATTAACTTCACTGCCGCTGGCAAAAATAATTGTATCAGCAGCTTCAGGATCGGAAACAAAATAACCACCATTATTAAATTTATCGAGTCCCTGATATTTTTCGATATGCTCTAAATTCTGTCTGGTTAAAATTAAGGCTGTCGGCTGATCAGTTGTTTCTAATGCTTCAACCCAGGCAGCTTTAGCTTCTTCTTCATCTCCAGGTCTTAAAACTTTAAGTCCTGGGATAATTCTTAAAGCTTCAACATGTTCTACCGGCTGGTGAGTTGGTCCATCTTCACCAACAAAAATAGAATCATGAGTAAAGACATAGATTACAGGTTCTTTCATGATAGCGGCCAGTCTAATGGAAGGACGCATATAGTCTGAAAAGACTAAGAAAGTTGCTGCAAAAGGCCTTAATCCCTGATGTAAGGATAAACCATTTGTAATAGCTCCCATTGCATGTTCTCTGACTCCAAAACGGAAGTTGCGGCCAGAGTAATCTCCTTTTTGAACTTCTCCATATTCTCCATTGTAGGTTTTAGTTGAAGGAGCAAGATCTGCTGATCCACCTACTAAATATGGTACAAGTTCAAAGGCTTTAGATAAAGCTGCTCCTGCTGATTTTCTACTTGCTATAGGTGCCTCAATTTCTAAGTTCATAATTTCTTCTTTTAAATCTACCGGAAGTTTTAATTCCATTGCCTGATCCCATTCTTTTTTCAGTTCTGGATTTTCTTTAGCCCAGGCTTCAAATTCTTTTTCCCATTCCAATCTCTGATCCTGCATCTCAGCAGCCTGAGCCCGGAAAAATTCTTTTACTTCACTGGAAACATAAAACTTCTCATCTACTGGTAAACCAAATTTTTCTTTTAAACCCCTAATTTCATCTTCCCCTAAAGGTGCACCATGAGCATCAGCTGTATCCTGCTTGGTTGGTGCTCCTAAAGCAATATGAGTTTTTGCCATAATCACTGTCGGTCTATCTTTGTCGGATTTAGCCTGATCTATCGCTTCTCTAACTTTGTCAATATTATGTCCATCTACATTTTCTATTACCTGCCAGCCAAATGCTCTAAAGCGGTCGGCTACAGATTCTGTAAAAGCTAAGTTAGTATTTCCTGCAATAGAAATATTGTTATCATCATAAATAGCGATTAACTTATCAAGTCCTAAATGACCTGCCAGTGAAGCTGCTTCTGATGTTATACCTTCCATCATACAGCCGTCACCCATAATAGTATAAGTGTAATGGTCTACAATATTATGCTTTTCTGTATTATATTTTTCTGCTAACATTTTTTCTGCCAGTGCCATACCAACAGCATTTCCAAAGCCCTGACCTAAAGGGCCTGTTGTAGTTTCTACTCCGTCGGTTTCTCCCTTTTCTGGATGGCCTGGAGTATTAGAATGAAGCTGTCTAAACTCTTTGAGATCATCCATAGAAATATCATATCCTTTTAAATGTAAAAATGAGTATAGAAATGCTGAACCATGTCCTGCTGACAGTACAAAGCGATCTCTATTAGGCCAGTCTGATTTTGATGCATCTAAATTCATTACCTCTCCGAATAATAGTGCTCCAATATCAGCACAGCCGATTGGCATTCCTGGATGACCCGAATTTGCCTTTTCGACAATGTCTGCAGCTAAACCTCTTACTGTATTTGCAACTTTTTTTAGCAAAATTTATCCCTCCCAGAATTAAATAAAGTTTTCTCAATTATTATTTTATATGTTAAGTGGACAAATGTCCAGTCAGACAACTAAATAATTTTAATTGATGTTGATTAATTTACTGATAGTTAAAGAGAGTTAATTTAAAACTTAAATTAACTCTATGAACTATTTAGCTTGCTCTGCTTCCGTTTTTGATGGTTATTGTAAACTGAAGCCAGATAAATACCACCCAGAATAAAAGCTCCCCCAAAAATTGTTGTTAGTCGAACAGCCTCATTTAACAGCAGCCAGGCCAAAAATGTAGTTATAATAGGTTCGCCCAGAATCGAAAGTGAAACAATTGAAGTTGATAAATACCGCACTGCAAAATTAAGTATCGAATGTCCAATTAAGGTTGGGCCAACTGCCAGAGCTAAAAAAATTAGATAGTTATTAAGACCATAACCGCTAAAGGGTAAATCAAAGAAATAAACTCCTATTCCTAAAAATAAGGCAGCATAACTATATAAAATATATAAATAAGGAAAATATTCAAGCTTTTTGCGTACACCTCTCCCTATAAATAAATAAGAAGAAGCAAATAAAGCTGCCGACAGGGCCAAAAAATTACCAAACAGTTTATCTCCCAGCTGATAAAAATCTCCAATACTGATAATTGAGCTTCCAATTAAAGCCATGATGATTCCGATAACTGCTCCTTCTTTTAAATCCTCTCTGGCAAATAAATACTCTAAAATAATTGTAAATAGCGGCTGCATTGCTACAAAAATAACCGAATTAGAAATATCGGTATATTGAATCGAACTGATCCATAATATAAAATGAACTGCCAGGAGAAAACCGACCATTATTGGTCGGTAATCTAAAAAATAGCGAAGCTTGCTTCTATATTTAAAAAAGAAATACGGGCTTAAAAGAAGTACTGTTAAAAACATTCTATAAAAGGCCGTTATCAGAGGTGGTGCAGTGGCTATTTTAATCAATATTCCAGAAAGCGATAAAAAGAAAATTCCTACTGTAAGCAGTATATATATTTTTTTCCTGTAATCCATCTATTACACCTGCTTTTTAAATTTCTACTTCCTGACATAAATTACTTTCTTCTAAAATGATTAGCTGATCATAATGTTTAAATTCCACCTTTTCACCTGATAATAACATATATTTTGCTTTATTTTCTTTAATTGTAATCTCAATCTGACTTCCTTTAAAACGCAGTCTAAACTGATATTTATCCCAGCCATCAGGTAAATGAGGATGAAAATACAGCTTATTATTAAACATTCTCATTCCGGCAAAACCCTGAACCAGTGCCAGCCAGGTACCACCCATACAGGCAGTATGAACACCCTGATAAACATTTTCGTTAAAATCATCTAAATCAAGTCTTGCTGTCTGCATAAAATAATTATAGGCCTGATTCTTATAGCCAATTTCCGAAGCCAGAATACTATAAATAGCCGGAGACAGGGAAGAATCATGAGTAGTTTTAGGTTCATAATAATCATAATTTCTAATTTTTAAATCTCTACCAAACTGATCTCCTAACTGCAGCATTAATAATAAAACATCAGCCTGTTTTATAACCTGATAGCGCCAGATTATAAGGGGATGCCAGTTTTTAACTAAAGGCAGTTCAGCTTCCGGTATATTATCTACTTCAATTGGGTTTTTATAGAGAAATGAATCATCCTGAGGAGTTATTTCTAATTCCTCATTATATGGTAAATAAATATCTTCTGCAACTTCACGCATCCTATCAATTTCGTTGTTAGTTAAATTAATTCTTTCAGCAACTCTCTTATATTTTTCCGGTGATTTATCCTTAATGATCTCAGCCATTTTAATAGCAGTATCTAAGTTAAACTTTGCCATATAATTTGTATAAGCATTATTGTTTACGCCAGGTTTATATTCGTCAGGACCACAAACTTCATTAAAACAAAATTTATTATCATACATAGGAATATAACTGCCCAGACTAAGCCACATTCTGGCAGTCTCAATTAATATTTCCAGTCCATAATTTTCCATAAATTCCTGATCTCTACTAACCTGATAATACAAATTAACTGCATAAGCAATGTCAGCATTGATATGATATTGAACAGTAGAACCCATAAAAAAACCAGAAGCCTCTTCTCCATTTATTGTCCGCCAGGGATATAATGCTCCCTCAAGTCTCATCCGAGCAGCATTTTCCTTTGCTTTATTCAGTGTATTATAACGATAAAGCAGTAAATTCCTTGCTACCTCAGGTCGTTGAAAAGCAAAAAACGGAAGAATATAACTCTCCGTATCCCAGAAATAGTGACCTTCATAATATTCTCCACTAATCCCTTTAGCTGCAACACTTGTCTGGCCGTCTTTTCCGGCCGCCTGCAGAATATGAAAAGCATTAAATCTAAATGCCTGCTGTAGAACTTCTGCACCTTCAATCTTTACATCGACATCCTGCCAGTAACCAGACATGAACTCTGCCTGTTCTTCTACTAAATTTTCAAAACCGGTAATTGAAGCCCTGGCTGCTGAAGCTCGAGCAGCACTCAGAGGATTTTCTGCTTCTTCCTTACAGTGATTTATACCAACAATTTTATCAATTGTATATTTTTCACCTTCCACAGCATTAATCTCAAAAATCCAGTCAATTCGATTATCTGAAGATCTTTTATTAACTTCACAATTATCTTTTGAATATTCATCTAATAAATGCTCCACTACATAGGCAACCTTAAAATCACTAGTTTTAACTTTATGTAATAGATGACCCGTATTAGTGTCTATTTCGCTTTCAATGACCTCTAAAGCTCTCTTTTCTCTGAGATGATGATGATTTCTTACATCTCCATTTACAGCAGAATTAACACTAATTTTACCGGAAAAATTAATCGCCTTAAACTGATATCTTATTGCTCCAATATGTTCACGACTTAATGAAATCAAACGGGTGATTTTTATTTCTATTTTTCTTCCCTGTCGATCTTCCCAAATTATCTTACGGCGCAGAACTCCCTGTTTCAGATCAAGTTCTCGTTTATAATCATGAATTTGACCTTTTAATAAATTTAATTTTTCTTCATTAATATATAAATTTATTTCGCTCCAATCCGCAAGATTAACAATAGTCTGCCCCTTTTGTGGAAGGTTTGGAGCTTCTTCACCATAAATTATTTCTTCTGAAGCATAGACCCCATTAATATAAAAACCTGGAGTTGTAGTATCTTCACTGCCGGGATAATCTTCTTCAATAGTCCCTCTTAATCCCATATAGCCATTTCCCAAAGCAAATATGGCCTCATTATGATGATTGGTATTAATTAAAAATTCCTGTTCAGTAATTTTCCACGGCTGATAAGGATAAAGTGCTTCCTTATCAAGCTTTTTTGCGTGATATTTTCTCACAAAAATACCTCCCTAATTTCATTACTCATTACTCTTTAACATTAAAGAATAAATTTCAATATTGATTTCTTTAACATTTATACCTGTATTATTTTCTAAATGTTCCTTTAATAATTTCTTAAATTTATTAATATATTCTGGTATAATTAGTCCATAATTTACTTCTAACGCAAGATTCAAGAATAATTGATTGTTAATTTCATCTACTTTTACCTTTTTGTAATCGGTAATCTCATCAAATTGATCAATTAAATATCTAGTTAAATCAACCAGAACCCGATTACTGATACTTAGGTTTCCAAAAAAACTAAATCTGGGTCTGACGATACTTTTTTCATGTCTGATAGTTTTATTATCCTTTTTAAAAAAAAGATCTAATGAATGCAGCAAATAACCGGAAAAATCTTTTTCAACCTCAATAGTGGGTACCGGAATTACATGTTTACCTTCATTGTTTCTAACTGAAAGCGCTTTTTCTATCTCCTCAGAGGATGAAATATCCTCAATATTAATATATTGATCAATCCCCCCCAGCTCCAGTCTTTCATTAATTCGCTCTACCATTCCAAGCGAGGTACCTAAAATCAATATTTTATCTTCATCAATTTTCTTTATGCATCCTTTAACTTCTTTGGTCTGTTTTTCATCAAAAAACAGGGCTCTTCTAATGGCCCCCATTTTACTTTCTTCCCTTTTGGCAGAACTTCCAGCCATAATTTTACCAGCATATATTAAAAGACCATCATCAACTATTAATGGAATCTGATACTTATTTGCCAGCAAAACAGCCCGGTGACTTTTACCTGTTCCACTGGGTCCAACAAGAGCATATACTTTCATAATTTAAAAAATACCTTCTTTCCTTAAAATATATAATCGACTTTAGGTTGATTATATATTTTTTTAAAGATAATTTCAATTTATTATAAAAATAATTAGTTTAAAAATACTCAAATCAGATCACAATTAATAATTCAGCTTTTATTTTTTCTAATTATTGTCCCTGCTTCCCCTCTAACAGCAGCTGTTACCTTATCAAGTGAGGTGATTACAGCTTTTTTGCCTCCTTCTCTGACAAATTTAACTGCCGATTCTACCTTTGGGGCCATACTTCCTTTTCCAAATTGTCCTTCTGCCAGATGTTTTTCTATTTCAGTAATACTGACTTCTTTTAAAGCTTTCTCTTCTGCTGTTCCATAATTAATCATTACATTATCCACATCTGTTAATATCAAAAAGAAGTCTGAGCTAGTATTTTGTGCTAAAATACAGCCTGCTCTATCTTTATCAATTACCGCTTCTATCCCTTTAAAACCATCTTCCTTTTCGACAACAGGAATTCCGCCTCCTCCTGCTGCAATGACAATTCTATTTTTCTCTATTAAATCATTAATCAATTCTCTTTCGATAATTTTAAGCGGCTCTGGTGAGGGAACAACTCTTCTCCAGCCCCGACCGCTGTCTTCAACCCATTTCTCTCCTTTTTCTTTTTCCTGTTTTAATGCATGTTCTTGATTAAAAAATGGTCCTACCGGTTTTGAAGGCTGCTTAAACGCAGGATCATCTTCCGCAACCAGAACCTGGGTTACTACTGAGGTACTATGTATATTGATATTTTTATCTTTAAAAACATTTAAAAGACTGTTTTGAATCATATAGCCAATAAATCCCTGAGTCTGAGCTCCACAAAAATCCAGGGGTAGAGCCGGTATTTTCTTTGAAGAAGCCTGCTGGATTAATATATTCCCAACTTGAGGACCATTACCATGTGTAATAATAATCTCATGCCCTGCAGCTGCTAATTCCCCTATCTGCTGACAGCTCTGATATACATTGGACATTTGTTCGGCTGCTGTCCCCTTTTGACCCGGTTTTAAAATTGCGTTTCCTCCTAAAGCGATTGTAAGTCTCATCCTATAACCTCCAGATAAATATTAATTTACACTTAATAAATTAAATAATATTTAATTATATACCAATAATATAATATCTTTCTGAAAATTACAATATGTTTTTAGATATTTATGCCTGCCTAAACAAATAAGACCTGCTCATTAAATTAACAAGCAGGTCTTATTTTTTATAGGTACCTGGTACAAAACAGCTGTTTTGTACCAGGTACCTATATATATTATATCTTTTTTCCTTAGTCCTGATATTTTTTAACAACAACACATGCATTCTGACCACCAAAGCCAAAGGAGTTACTTAAAACAGCATTTAATTTAACTTCTCCTGCTTTATTTGGCTGATAATCGAGGTCACAGCCTTCTCCAGCTTCTTCGAAATTAATGGTTGGAGGTACAATATCTTCTTTAACTGCCATCGCAGAAATAATAGTTTCAATTCCACCAGCAGCTCCCAATAAATGTCCGGTCATTGATTTTGAGGAAGACACTTTTAGATTATAGGCATGGTCTCCAAATAATTTTTTAATGGCGGTTGACTCATACTTATCATTTAAAGGTGTTGATGTACCATGAGCATTAATGTAATTGATCTCTTCTGGCTTCATACCAGCTCTATCAATAGCAGCCTTCATTGCTCTAACTGCACCTTCTCCTTCTGGTGCTGGAGAAGTAATATGATAGGCATCACCGGAGGCTCCATAACCAACCACTTCTGCAATAATATTGGCTCCGCGCTTTTTAGCATTTTCCAGTGTCTCTAAAATTACAATTCCTGAACCTTCTCCAATTACAAAACCATCACGATCCTTATCAAAAGGACGACTTGCTTTTTCTGGTTCATCATTTCTAGTTGATAAAGCTTTCATACTACCAAAACCTGCAACAGCAGATGGAGTAATCGAAGCTTCTGTACCACCGGCAATCATAATATCAGCAGCACCTCTGGTAATAGTTTCAAAAGCCTCTCCAATAGCTGTTGTTGCAGATGCACAGGCTGTTACTGTATTCATATTTGGTCCCTTTGCACCAGAATAAATTGCAACATTACCCGCTGCCATATTCGAAATCATCATCGGGATAAAGAAAGGACTTACCCTTCTTGGACCTCTGCTGTTTAGTTTTTCTACCTGTTCTTCAAAAACTTCAATTCCACCAATACCGGAACCAACAATAACACCAGTCCGATCAGCAATCTCATCAGTTATTTCCAGATCTGCATTTTCTAAAGCTTTCATTGCAGAAACAATAGCATACTGACTGTAAAGAGCTAAACGCTTTGCCTCCTTACGATCTATGTACTCTCCTGGATCAAAATCCTTAAGTTCTGCTCCAATCTGACTTGGAAAATCAGAAGCATCAAAATTTTCGATTTTGGAAACACCTGATTTACCGGCTTTAATATTTTCCCAGAATTCATTTAATTCTGTACCTAAAGAATGAACAACACCAGCACCTGTGATTACAACTCTTTTACTCATTTAATTAATCTCCTCCTAAAACAATCTTATTAATCAATATCTTATCCTATTTTAATTTCTTTAAGGTCTTTTTTAAACTCTTTTCGTCTTCAACATTATAAGCATTAAGTGAGCGATCTATTCTTCTCATTAAGCCTTTTAAAACTCTTCCCGGTCCAACTTCAACATAATCCTCATAACCATCTTCCTTAAAACGCTCAATTGTTTCTACCCAGCGCACACTGCTGTCCAGCTGTTTAATTAAAGCAGACTTTATTTCACGGCTGCTATTTACATAATCGGCAGTAACATTAGCAATTAAAGGAATCTGAGCATCTTCAAAATCTACAGCTTCAATAGTATTTTTTAATTCTTTTTTAGCTGGCTCCATTAAAGGTGAATGGAAAGCTCCACTAACTGAAAGAGGAATAACTCTTTTAGCACCCTTTTCTGACAGTGCTTTTTCGGCTGCTCCTACTGCTTCAACCTCTCCGGAAATAACTACCTGACCGGGAGAATTATAGTTTGCAACTGCTACAATTCCATCAATTTCTTCTAAAACTGCTTCCACTTCTTCGTCAGCAAGACCAATTACTGCTGCCATGGTTCCTCTACCGTCCGGATCTGCCTGATCCATCAGCTCACCCCGGCGGCGAACTAATTTTAAGCCATCTCCAAAAGATAGCACACTAGCTGCATGAAGGGCGGAATATTCACCAAGACTGTGGCCAGCCGCTGCAGATGCCTGAAGTCCATTTTCATTGAGTACCGCTTTTACCATAGCACTTACAGTATAAATAGCAGGCTGTGTATTTTTAGTATCATTTAAATCTTCTTCCGGGCCGTTAAAAATCAGATCTTTTAAATCAAAATCCAGTATCTGATTGGCTTCATCTAAAATATTTTTAGCTGCCTCATAATTTTCATATAACTCTTTTCCCATCCCAACATACTGTGAACCCTGTCCTGAGAACATAAAAACTAAATTATCACTCATTTTAAAGCCTCCAGTTTAATATTTCTTCACTTATTTTTCCAATTAATTCCTGTATACTTTAAGTATTTATATTTATGAAATCCAGCATTTAAAAATATAAAACCTGATTTAAAATAGTTTTAAAAAAATCTATTTTAGGTCATTCCACTCTAAAACTGCAGATGCCCAGGTTAATCCAGCTCCAAAGGCTACTAATACAACCTTATCACCATTTTTGACCAGACCCTTTTCTTTAGCCTCTGCCAGTGCAATCGGTACTGAAGCTGCTGAGGTATTTCCATATTCAGGTAGATTAACATAGACCTGATCATCAGCTAGTTTTAATCTTTTTGCTGCTGCCCCAATAATTCGGGTATTTGCCTGGTGTGGAACCAGCAGGTCAACTTCCTCTTTTTTAACTCCGGCTTTTTTGAGCACTTTTAGTGAGGCCTTGCCCATTGTTTTAACCGCAAACTTAAAGACTGGTGTTCCTTCCATATATAGAAAATGACCGGCTTGATCAATTGTCTCATGAGAAGCAGGCTGTCTTGAACCTCCAGCAGGCTGATATAAAGCACTTGCCCCTGAACCATCAGAACCTAAATCAGTAGCAAGAAATCCGCCTTCTTCAGCTGCAGATAAAATTGCTGCTCCAGCACCATCTCCAAATAAGACACAGGTTCCTCTGTCTTCCCAGTTTAAAATTTTGGAAAGAACTTCAGTTCCAATAACCATTACATTATCATACATTCCTGATTCTATAAAATTGGCCGCAACACTCACTCCATATACAAATCCGGAACAGCCAGCTTCTAAATCAAAAGCACCAGCATTTTTCGCTCCAATTTTATCCTGAATAAGACAGGCTGTAGCTGGAAACATCATATCTGGAGTAATCGTAGCTGCAATAATTAAGTCTAAATCTTCTGCATCAAGTTCTGCATCTTTTAAAGCTTCTTTTGCAGCTTCAACTCCTAAATCAGATGCTGCCTGATCATCAGCAGCAATTCTTCTTTTTTCTATTCCTGTTCTTGTTTTTATCCATTCATCAGAAGTATCTACTATTTTTTCTAAATCATGATTTGTCATTACCTTATCCGGGAGATATTTACCCAGACCTGTTATAGTTGCTCTTCGCAAAATATTCACCTTCCTTAGTTGGTCTATATAAATTTATATCACTTTTTCGACTCTTAGTCAAGTTTATCAAATACTCTTTCTGAAAATCAGATTAAAATAATCCAAGTTGACATTTAACTATCTTTACACCCTGTTCCTTTACAATTTTTCCAACCTGGCCTGCTGAAATTTTGAGAAGGTCAGCTAAAAGAAAGGCCTGATTACAGGTCATTTTTTCCGGCTGAATTGTAAAGGGCAAATCTGTTAATTTACCGGCTGAAAGTAGGGCATTAGTATTTATTTTAACATTGGCTCTGTTTTTTACCATTTTTGCTGATTTTTTTTCCAATTCATCATTATTTTCTAAATAAAATAAGAGATCCGGGTTTAAAAAATTAATAATTGTATTACCCTCAATAAAAAGCCGTTCTATATCATCATCTAATAAATTACGCGCCAGTTGATAAGCACTTGGCAGTTCTGCAGCAGGGCTTTCTAAAAGTATTACCTTATCTGCGCCATGCTCAACAACTCTTGCTGTGTCAGTGCCTGCCTGATTAATCACTCTGGGATCGTTAATCACCTTATATTGATCAAGTTCATTATTGATCGATGTTTTAATAACTGCAGTCCTGGGACAGCTGTCTTCCAACATTAAGGAAATTAAAGTCGTCTTACCTGCCTTACTGGCAGAAGCACTGACTCCTATCATTTCCATTATTATTCCTCCTTATAAACGCTAATTATTATTACCAAACCAAAGATTGTGTTATTTTTCACCAGTTAATGATATTTACATTTAAATAGTAAAGGAAAACCTTAAAAAAATCAAATTTTAAGTTTTAAAAACTGTAAAACTATTCGTGGTTCTGCTCTTAATTATAAAAATTTATTTATTTAAAATTTCTATTTTATCTCCAGCCTTAATCTCTCCACCCTTAATCACTTTAGCAAAAACACCTTCTCTAGGCATTACACAGTCCCCAATAGTCCGCATAATCTCACAGTCATGATGACATTTTTTACCGATCTGAGTAATCTCCAGCAGAATTTCTCCGTTGATTCTTAATTTCTGACCTACGGGCAGCTGAAATAAATTTTCAATTCCTTCGGTTGTTATATTTTCTGCAAAATCGCCGAATTTCAATTCATAACCCTGACCACGCATTTTATCAATACTGCTCTCGTCCAGAAGGCTGAGCTGTCTATGCCATTTCCCGGCATGAGCATCACCTTTTAAACCAAAATTTTCAATCAGCTGACCTTTTGCTATTACTTTTTTAGTTGTTCCTTTTTCTTCACTTAGACAGACTGCTTTTACTTTTGCTTCCATTTGCCGCACCTCATTAAATTAATTTTTGTGTTTATGCTGATGTTCGGTAATTTCTCCTTTTAAAATTTTTACTCCATGAGGAATAATATCAATCACTGCCTGCAGACATTCTCTGACCGCTTTCGGACTACCGGGGAAATTGATAATTAAAGTCCTGCCTCTAATTCCAGCCCTGGCACGTGATAAAGCAGCCTGGGGAGTAATAGAAATTGTATCAGCTCTAATCTTTTCCGGAATTCCAGGCACTTCTTTTTCTATAACCTCTAGTGTAGCTTCAGGAGTAATATCTCTTTCAGCAAAACCTGTACCACCTGTAGTTAAAATTAAATCAGCTGATATTTGGTCAGTAATTTTAATTAAAGCTTCCTTAATCTCTGCTTTTTCATCTGCAATTATTTGTTCATAAACTATTTTGGCGCCTATTTTTTCCATCATCTCTTTAAGTACAGGACCACTCAAATCTTTTCTGGCCCCCCGGGAACCCTTATCACTGATTGTTAAAACCGCAGTTTTTATTTTAAAATTATTATTCTTCTCGCTCATAAATCCCACTCTTTCCTCCAGCTTTATAGATTAATTTGATTTTGTCAATTTCCATTGATTTATCAACTGCTTTTGCCATATCATAAATTGTAAGTGCCGCTAAGTTAACAGCTGTCAGTGCCTCCATTTCAACACCGGTCTGACCGCTGTTTTTGACCTCTGCTTCAATTTTTATTTTATCTTTAAAATCAAGATCAAAATCAACCTTGATACTGCTTAAAAGCAGGGGATGGCACATTGGAATTAAATCTGAAGTTTTTTTAGCCCCAGTTATCCCGGCTATTTTTGCAGTCTCAATTACAGCTCCTTTTTTAATATTTCCTTCTTTAATCATCGTTAAAGTTTCTGGCTGCATTTTAATTTCACCGACTGCTCGGGCAGTACGCTGAGTAACTTCTTTTCCGGAAACATCTACCATCTTTACCTTACCATCCTGATCCAGATGAGAAAATTCTTTTTCCATATCTATTTAGCCTCCGATCTGAGACATGTTTCTGCTGAAATTCTGATTTTCAAAATTAAGATTATGACAGGTAGGTTTAAGCTTAAGCGCTTTTTTATAAGCAGTTTTTATTTCTTTTTTGCTCATTCCAGAAATTTTTATTTCCTGATTACCAGCCAGACAGGGTTTAAATTTACCATCTGCAGTCAGACGCAGACGATTACAGCTGCTGCAGAAGTGTTCACTCACTGCCGAGATAAAACCGATAGTTCCCCTGGCTCCCTGCAGTTTAAAATAATTTGCCGGGCCGTTTCCTATGCTCACAGCCGGCAGCAGCTCAAATCTTTCCTGAATCAAATGTTTTATTTCACTGCTGCAGATAAATTTTTTTGCCTCTGCTTCTCCTCCCAGAGGCATATATTCTATAAATCTAACACTTAACTTTTCTTTTCTGCTTAATTCAACAAAATCAAATAACTCATCATCATTGATTCCCTTCATCACAACAACATTCAGTTTAACTGGTTCCAGTCCGACCTTTAAAGCAGCTCTGATCCCCTTTAAAACCTCAGTCAAATTATCTCTGCGGCTAATTTTTCTGAATTTTTCAGGATCAAGAGTATCCAGACTAATATTAATACGCTGCAGGCCAGCCTCTTTTAATTTTTCAGCCTTTTCGGCAAGTAAAATGGCATTTGAAGTCATGGAGATGTCCTCTAAGTCAAGCTTTTTTAGACGTGAAATAAAATCTTCTACTCCCAGTCTAACTAATGGCTCACCACCTGTAATTCTCACCTTTTTAATACCCATTTCAATACCAGTTTTAACTATTTTCAAAATATCTTCATAGCTTAAAATATCCTGATGATTTTTGTTTTCTACCCCCTCTGCCGGCATACAATAGCGGCAGCGGAGGTTACAGCGGTCAGTTATTGAAATTCTTAAATAATCTATTTTTCTGCCCAGTTGATCATTTAAATTCTGCATTTTGAGGCCTCCATTTATAAATCAAGGATTCTAATTTTACCTGTATCTCGACACTTATAACCACCCATTTTTTCAATTTCATCTTTTATATCTTCTTTATTTATCAGCTCAATTAAATTTTGAATCCGGGGATCTTCTAAGATATCTTTTTTAAAAATCAGATCATATTTTTCTTCTGCCAGCGGTAAAAAATCTACATCCATTACTTCCGCAGCAGCTCTAATTCCTAAAGCAGCATCTGCTGAACCCCTTCCTACTGCAGCAGCGGCAGCTATATGAGTAAATTCTTCTTTTTCATAGCCTGCTATTTTTTCTGATTCTATATTGTTTTGAGAAAGCAAATAGTCAAATAAAACTCGAGTACCTGCTCCCCGCTGTCGATTAATATAATTGATTTCTTTTTTGGCCAAATCACGAATTTTATTAATTTTCTTCGGATTTCCTTTTTTAAGATATAAGCCCTGTTCTCGATGGACTAAATTGAGTACTACTAATTTTTGACCCTTAAAAAATCTTTTTAAATAGGAAATATTGTATTCACCTGTTTCTGGATCAAGCAGATGTGCCCCTGCCAGATGGGATTCTCCCCGCCTGAGAGATGTTAAACCTGCCATCGAACCAACTGTCTGCAGTTTTAAATCAAAATTATACTTTCTTTTACGGACTTCATTTCTAATTAAATCAAGACTCAGATCATGACTGCCGATTAAAAGTAAATTATTCTGCAGTTTATTCTGATCATTTAAAAGGATTACCGGAGCTTTATCTCCAGGATGGAGTCCCTCTTTATTATCCGAAATCCGCATAATTCCATCAGCCTTAACAATTGATTCCATTGCCGAAGAACCTCTTTTTAATGGTACAGCAGTATATTGATTGTCAGCTTCGGCTATTAAATTAACCCGCAGAAATTCTTCTAAACCAATATCCGAAGGCACTTTTCTTTTTACCACTGCCTCAATCTGATTAAACTCCGGGGCTGAAACTCCCTGCAGTTGATAAATTAATTCGCGAATAAATAATTGATTGTCAAGCCAGGCAGAAAGCGGATAACCTGGTAAGCCAAAAACTGGTTTTTTCTCTACTTCAGCTGCAATTAGCGGCTTGCCGGGCATAATGTTTACACCATGGAATAAAATTTCTCCCTTATTTTTGATTATTTCAATTGTATAATCTCCTCTACCGGCTGATGAGCCAGAAAGAACAATAACCATTTCACTTTCTTTTACTGCCTTACTAAAAGCTTTTTTTATTAACTCTTTATTGTCAGGAATAATCCCTGTTATTTTAACCTCTGCTCCCCATTTTTTGAGGGCTGAACTCACCATCTGAGAATTAAATTCTACTAATTCCCCTTTTTGAGGAGTGTTTTCTGCCGTAATAAGCTCATCTCCTGTAGGAATAATTGTAATCAGTGGTTTTTTATAAACCTCAACTTCCGTTATTCCTGCCTCCAGCAGGGCTCCCAGGTCATAATCTTTCAGTCTGTGAGAGGCAGTGATCAGAAGATTGCCCTTAACTGCACTTTCTCCAATAGAACGAATGTGATTCCAGGGAGGGACGCCTTTTTCTATAGAATATGTATTTTTATCAATTTGATTTACCGCTTCAATTTTAATAACAGCATTAAACTGTTCTGGAATTGGATCACCAGTGTCAACCGGCAGAGCATCTCTGTCAATTTCCAGGCAGATTGGATTTCTCTCACTAGCGCCTGCTGTTTTTTGAGCCGGAACAGCTATTCCATCCATTGCTGAAGCATGATAATCTGGAGCAGAACGTCTGGCTTTAATTCCACTGACAGTAATTCTACCCTCTGCCTCAGAAGTTTTAATCTTTTCAGTTTCAGTTCTCAAATTTTTAAAAGTATTTTTTAATTTAATTAGAGCATCCGCCAGTGATATTTTATCTAAGTATTTTTTTACCATAGTCTGATTCCTTTCCTCAAATATTTAATATATTCTAATGCTTTGTTTAAAAATCTATTCTATAAGGGTCAATTCTACTATTTCTCCTTTTTCTTTACCTTCCTGATTTCTGGGAACCCTGAGTACTGCATCACCATAGGCTAAATTTGTAATTAAACTTGACTTACCCAGAAGCGGCTCAGCCATTAATTTGTCATTTTCTTTATAGATTCTAACTGGAATATATTCTTCTCTACCTTTGTCTGAGACCAGACTCCGTCTTAACTCAGCCTTGATCAAATACTTATTATTTGAAATTCCAATTTCAGCTGCTCTCTTTTCTCCATTTAAGACTCTTACAATCTCAGCAACTAGAACATTATTAACTGTCCAGGCAGAGGCCGGATGGCCAGGAAGACCCATAACTATTGTCCCCTCTATTATGGCTAGAATTGTCGGTTTGCCCGGTTTAATTGCCAGTCCATGTAAAAGGACTCCCGGCTCACCTAAAGAATTAAGCAGATCAATGGTCATATCTTTAATTCCTACTGAACTTCCACCAGAAATTAATACCAGATCCTGATCAAGTTCACTTTTTACAGCTTCCTTTAAACTTTCAAATTCATCTTCAATAATACCTATCTTTTTTGCCTGAGCACCTATTTTATTTAAATAAGATGTTATAGAATAACTGTTAATGTCTCTGATCTGTCCTGGTTTAGCTTCTGCCTCTGCCGGGATTAGTTCATCACCGGTAGAAATAACTGAAACTTTTGCCCTGGCAGCCCCTTTAAACTCTGTAATTCCAAGGCCAGCTAAAGCTCCAATATCTCGAGCCATAATTTTATGTCCTTTTTTAAATAATAATTCTCCTGCTGCTATATCCTCTGCTTTCTGCACCAGATTTTCTCCTGCTGCCAGTGATTTAAAGCTCTCAATTGTATTATCCTCAATTTTCTCCGTGTCTTCAATCATCAAAACAGAATCTGATCCTTCTGGAAGCATCCCCCCGGTCGGAATCGCTGCTGCCTGACCAGTCTTAAGTTTAAGTTCTGTCCTCTCTCCCATTTCCACACTTCCTATTATTTTAAAATATGTGGGCATAGAAGCAGAAGCTCCTGCTGTATCTGCAGCTTTAACTGCATAACCGTCAACTGTAGATCGACTAAATGGCGGCAGGTCGACAGGAGAATAAAGATCTTCCCCTAAAACTCGACCTAAAGCATTATCCAGATTTAATTTTTCTGTAGTTACTGATTTATCATTTAAAAAAGATTTAATTTCCTGCCAGAATTTTTCTGGCGGATTCAATTCTAAAAACTCTCTCATAGTATATTTTTCATTCCTTCCAACTGATATAAAAATATTCAAAATATTTATCTTCTCTCTATAAAATTAATTCTAGTTAAAAGCTGTAAATCCTTTTTTAGATATTAAATAAAAACAATATTTAACTTTTATTTATTAAAATATAAAAGGCCGGTATTAACCGACCAGATTGTGAATTATTTTATTTTAACCAGGTACAAAAAGTTGCTATAGGTACCAGGTACAAAACTTAAGTTTTGTACCTGGTACCTATATATATATCTATAATAAATAATTACTCAGCTAATTCTTTTTTCCTTTCAATTAGCTTTTCTTTCTTTTCTTTATATTCCTTTAGCTTCTGTCGTTCTCCTTCCACTAAATCCTGAGGAGCATTATTAATAAAACCCTCATTATTTAATTTACCTTCTGCTCTTTTAATCTCAAATTCCATTTCTTTAATTTCTTTTTCCATTCTCTTTATTTCTTTATCAAGATCAATCATTCCCTCAAGCGGCAGAATAACTTCTACTTCTTTAACAATTGAAGTAGATACCTTATCAGGTCGCTCAAGCTCATCTCCACCAATTTTCAATTCCTTAATTCGGGCTAGATTTTCTATATAGGCTCTACCCTCTTTTAGAATCTCTCTCTTAGCTGCTGGTGCAGAAAGAAGAGCTTTAATTCTGCGGCCGGGATTAACCTTCATTTCATTTCTGATATTTCTAACTGCTTTAATAACATTCATCACCAGCTCCATTTTTTCTTCAGCACCAGAGTTCAAACCGCTTTCTTCCTTCTCTGGATACTGAGCTCTCATGATTGTCCCTTCAGTCCCGGGCAGCTTCTGCCAGATTTCCTCTGTAATAAAAGGCATTACAGGATGTAATAATCTGAGCAGACTCTCCAGAGTATTAAGTGCATAATATTGAGCAGTCATTTTTGCCTGAGGATCTTCATCCTGATACAATCTGGACTTTAATAATTCAATATACCAGTCACAGAATTCATTCCAGATAAAATCATATAAAGAACTGGACATTTCCCCAAAATTATATCTTTCTAAAGCAGCATCAATTTCTCCAGCTACAGTATTTAAACGGCTCTGCATCCAGTTATCAGCTAGAGTTGGCTTAAGATCAGATTGATCAATATTCTCCAGCTCAAAGTCTTCTAAGTTCATCAAGACAAAACGAGATGCATTCCAGATCTTATTGGCAAAATTACGGCTTGCTTCAAGCCTTTCTTCTCTAAAGCGCATATCATTACCGGGAGTATTACCTGTAATTAAAGTAAAGCGCAGTACATCTGCACCAAATTTATCTATAATATCTAAAGGATCAATTCCATTACCTAAAGATTTACTCATCTTTCTCCCCTGAGCATCACGAATCAAACCGTGAATATAGATATCTGAAAAAGGTTTTTCATCCTGGAATTTAAGTCCCATAAAAATCATCCGGGCCACCCAGAAGAAAATGATATCTCTACCAGTTACTAAAACATCAGTCGGATAAAAGCTTTCTAAATCATCAGTGTCTTCCGGCCAGCCTAAGGTTGAAAACGGCCAGAGGGCAGAAGAAAACCAGGTATCTAATACATCTTCATCCTGATGTAAATTGTTACTTTCACAATTAGGACAGCTTTCTGGTTCTTCTTTGCTTACTATTACTTCATCACAATCATCACAGTAATAGACCGGAATTCGGTGTCCCCACCAGAGCTGTCGAGAAATACACCAGTCGCGAATATTATTCATCCAGTTCATATATACTTTTGAAAAGCGGTCAGGTACAAAATTGATATCACTATCTTCTACTGCCTCAATTGCCGGTTCTGCCAGCGGCTGCATCTTAACAAACCACTGTTTGGAAATTAAAGGTTCAATTACTGTATCACAGCGGTAACATTCTCCCACATTGTGCATGTGATCTTCAATTTTAAGTAGTAAACCTTCTTCTTTAAGGTCCTCAATTACCTTTTTGCGAGCCTGATAACGATCTAATCCGGCATAATCTTCTCCGGCAGCCTCTGTCATCCTAGCATCTTCATCAATCACAGTTACAATTTCTAAATCATTGCGGCGACCAATTTCGAAGTCATTTGGGTCATGAGCAGGTGTAACCTTAACCATTCCGGTTCCAAACTCACTGTCTACATATTCATCAGCTATAATTTTAATTTCTCTATTAACAAGCGGTACAATTACTGTTTCTCCAACCAGATCTTTGTAGCGCTCATCTGAAGGATGAACTGCAACTGCAGTATCTCCGAGCATTGTTTCCGGTCTGGTAGTTGCAATTGTAATATATCCTTCCCGGTCTTTAAATGGATATTTATAGTGATAAAACTTACCTTCAGTTTCCTGATGTTCAACTTCAATATCACTTAAGGTTGTGTGACAGCTTGGACACCAGTTAACAATATAATCCCCCTGGTAAATTAAACCTTCTTCGTATAATTTAATAAATACTTCTTCTACTGCATCTGAACAGCCTTCATCAAGAGTGAATCTTTCCCGGGACCAGTCACAGGAAGATCCCATTTTCTTCAGCTGGTTGGTAATTCTAGTTCCATATTCTTCCTTCCATTCCCAGGCTGTTTCTAAGAACTCTTCTCTTGTTATATCCTCCTTTTCAATACCTTCACTCCGCAGTTTATTTACAACCTTAACCTCAGTTGCGATACTGGCATGATCAGTACCCGGAAGCCACAGGGAACGATAGCCCTGCATTCTCTTCCAGCGGGTTAAAATATCCTGTAAGGTATTATCCAGAGCATGTCCCATGTGCAGCTGACCGGTAATATTTGGGGGAGGCATTACTATACTAAAAGTCCCCTTCTCATCTTCTCTTTTTTCTCTCGGTGCAAAATAATCGTTTTCCAGCCAGTAATCATACCACTTATCTTCGGTTTTGGCTGGATCATAAGTTTTTTCTAAATTTTCCACATTAATTCCCTCCATTTCACTAACTTTTCATTATAAAGCGCATGGTCAAGTTAGTATTAAGGCATCGAGCCTGTCACTCTAACTTTTCATTATAAAGCGCATGGTCAAGTTAGTATTAAGGCATCGAGCCTGTCACTCTAACTTTTCATTATAGGACGCATGGTCAAGTTAGTATTAAATTTTTTAAAATAAAAAAGCTCTCTCATCCGGTTAAGGACGAAAGAGCATTAAATTCGCGGTACCACCTTAGTTCTTCCTGTTTTAATACAGAAAGCTCTCATTTATTAACGACTGCTGTGCCGTTACTAATTACTTTCAGAAATAAATCTGTTTCATTAGTAAAACTCTGAGACGACTTCATTTTCCATCACTGTTGGAATCTTACAGCCGCTGGATTCCATTCTCTTTCAGCTTTAGAGAAATTACTACTTCTCATCTTAGTTTTTAATTATTCAACTATCGTTATTATAATATCTTATTAGACAGTCCACTGTCAAGAGCTAAAATTATTATTGAGATCAAATAAGAATCCATTAAAATCCTGCCTGGATTTAAAAGCTAATTATCAATTACTTCAACTTCCACTCCGGCTTCTTCAAACTGCGGCAGAATTTTCTCTTTTGGCCCAACAATAACTGTAAAAAAGATATTTGGATATATATCTTCTGCAAAAATCTTTTGTACTTCCTCAACCTCAAGTCCATTATACTGTTTAATAAAATTATTTAAATAATTATCTGAATGGTTATAAAATTCCTTTTGATAGATTATTTCATCTAAAACATCAATCTGATGCTGATAGGCTTTTGGAAACACAGCGTTATATAAATTAATATTCTCAAATAGTTCTTCCTTTTGGAAAGGTTCTTTTTTATTTTTAATTTTCAACATCTCTTTTTTTACAGCTTTCATTCCAGCCAGTGCTTTTTCTGGCTGCAGGCTCAAATTAATAAAATAGGCTCCACCGTAATCATTATAGCGAGTCTGAGCATTAATTCCATACACATAACCTTTATCACTGCGCAAATTTTCCATTAACCGACTGTTAAAGGAGCCACTACCAAAAATTCTGTTTCCCATCATGAAGGGGATTCTTTTCGGATATTTGCTGGTATAAAAATTATAACCCATTTTAATATTGGCCTGAGTAGCATCAGCCTTATTAACAACAATTATTTTCTGATGTATTTCAGGATTAACATTTACATAATTTTTACTTAAATTATCTTTGCTATTTTCCCAGTTAGAAAAACTATTTCTCAACTCCTCTTTTATATTTTCGACATCAAAATCTCCACTGATGGCAATTACAATGTCTTCTGGATTAATAACTTTTTGATAAAAATTATTCACTTCTTCTGAATCAACCTGACTTAAAAAATCAAGAATTAAATTGTAATTGTAATTATATCCATAAGGATGGGCCCCGTAGATATTTTTGAAAAAATACATATCCAAAAGAGCAGAATCATTATAAAACTGCTGTCTATAAAGCTGCTGGTATTCTTTAACGGTTCTCTCAAAATGATCCCCTTCAAATTTAGGACGTCTTAAAACCTCTGTCAGCAGTGAAATGAGCTCACTGCTTTCAGTGTTTAATGAATTTCCGCTGATAGAAATTCGATCTGAAGCAGTCCCCAGATTTAAGGATAAGGCATTGATTTCCTTAAAAACAGAAAGCTCACTTTCACCATGATTTTCTGTTGCTAAAAGCATAATTTCTGTCATTAAAGAGGTTATACCTGCATTATCTTTGTTTTCATTAATTTTACCACCATCAATATAACCCCTGATTTCAAAAATTGGCAGGCTTTGAGATTGAGCTAAATAAAATCTCATTCCATTATCTAATTCTAAAATTTCATAATCAGGAACTTCAATCTCAGGTTTTTCGTTTACTACATCTGCCAGTTCTCTAAAAAATTCCGGACTGAAGTTCTGAGGCCCGGCAGAAACACTTAAACTTAGTGCAAGTACTATAATTAAGGTATAAATTATAATTTTGTTAATATTTTTCACTGCTGAGCACCACCTTTGTTTTTAGGTAAAATATAGCCTCTTGTTCTTTGATTTTGTTTAAAGTACTTTTGAGCAATTTGAACAACATCTTCTTTACTTAAACTATTGATATAATCAATTTTTTCTGCAATTAAATCAGTCTTATTAAAACGCAGTGTGCTTAAAGCATAATTAGAGGCTGCAGAATTAATATTCTTTTGGGAAAAGATTAGAGACTTTTGATACTGTTTTTTGACCATTTCAAATTCTTGAGCGGTTATTCCTTCAGTAAAAATTTTTTGCAGTTCTCTATCAAAAGCCTGCTGTGCCTGTTCTACTAAATCCTGATTGGAAGGTATAAAATAAACTAAGGCAAAAGATTCTGTTCGCAGTGGATACATAAAAGCACCACTATCTAAAATTATTCCAGCCTCTTTTTGCAGTTTTTCCTTTAAACGTGAACTCTGATTATTTGCCAGAATATCTAGAAAAATTTCTAGAGCGGCAACTTCCAGATTGTCAGCTGGAGGTATCTTATACATCTGCAGAGCATAAGGAATATTTGTATTTAATCTGACTGTATGAGTTTTTTCCTGATTCTGTTCAGGCAGCTCAAAATCTTTGCGCTGAATATTCTCCGATTGATAAGCAGCATAATATTCTTGAGCCATTCTTTTTACTGCTTTAGCTTCTACATCACCACTAACAACAATCAGCGCATTATTTGGAGAATAATAACGCTGATAATATTTTTTTAATTCTGCTGTAGAAATACTGTTAAGATCTTCCATCCAACCAATAACATTATGTTCTAGATAACTATCTTTGAAAGCATGGGCTTTAATTTTTTCAAAACCTCTGGAAAAAATATTATTTTCGGTCCTCATTCTTCTTTCCTGTTTAATAACTTCTCGCTCTCTATTAATTTCCTGCTCATTAAATCTTAGATTCTGCATTCTATCTGACTCTAAAGCCATTACCAGTTCCAGAGCCGAAGATGGTACCTCATGATAATAGTAGGTATAATCATAACTTGTAGCAGCATTAAGCTGGCCGCCAACCGAAGAAATTAAATCATCAATCTCACCTTCAGGCAGGTTTTTAGTTCCTAAAAACATCAGGTGTTCTAAAAAATGCGAAATGCCTGTCTGACCCGCTTTTTCATCAATTGATCCTACATTATAATAAATTGAATATCTAAGTAAGGGAATTGAATGATCCGGGAAAACCATAACCTGCAGACCATTATCCAATTTAAAACTCTGATATTCTGGCTGCTCAAGTTTAATTTTTTCCGCTGAAGCTGTTAAAGTGAAAAATAAGGTTAGTGATAAAATACACATAAAAAAGAAAAATAATTTACTTTTTTTAATAAAGACTTTCTGTCTCATCCTTTTCATTTTCATCTGCCTCCTCTTTTAAATAATATACTCTCTTTTTTTGATCTGCTGGATAATTAAGATGAACAAAATGTCCTTCGGACAATCTGTAATATAGTAAGGTTAAATTTTGTTGATAGCGGAAATTATGAAACTATAAATATTATCCACAACAAACCATCAGGTATAATTTCCTAGCTAATAAAAAATAATTTTTCCAGATTAAAATTTCTTCTATTTGTCTTCGAGTACATGTTCCAGTCCCTGTCCAAAAAGACACATTACATGATCATCATCAAGAGAATAACAGACTGAGCGACCTTCTTTGCGGTACTTAACCAGTTTATTATTCCTTAAAACTCTGAGCTGATGAGAGATAGCAGAAGAACTCATATCCAGTAATTCCGAAAGGTCACAGACACACAATTCCCTTTCTTTAAGGGCATAAAGAATTTTAATTCGGGTTGGATCTCCCATTGTTTTAAATAATTCTGCCAGATCATAAACTACATCATCAGCCAGGGTCTTTTCTTTCATTATTTTTACTACCTGATTATCTGGATTAAAAACCTCACAAATATCACACATTTCCTTTTCTTTTAATTGTGCTGCCATCTTAATTCACTCCCTATTTTAAACTATAAAATCTATAGTTAAAAAATTCTTGGAAAATAGTCAGTTTATATTTTATCTGTTTTTAAAATTCTCATCACATTAAATACAGCCATTAGAGCAACTCCAACATCTGCAAATACTGCTGCCCACATTGAGGCCATCCCAAAAATACTTGATATCATAACAATTGCTTTAATTGAAAGGGCCATAATGATATTCTGCCAGACCAACCTTTTAGTTTTAGCAGCAATATTTAAGGCTGTAACTATTTTAGAAGGTTCATCAGTCATCAAAACTACATCTGCGGTTTCCACTGCAGCATCTGATCCAAGTCCACCCATGGCAATACCCAAATCTGAACGAGCAAGTACAGGGGCATCATTAATTCCGTCACCAACAAAAGCCAGTTTTTTTGAATTACTTAATAGTTCTTCCACTTTTTCTACCTTCTGGTCAGGCAGTAATTCTGCATAATAGTTATCAAGTCCCAGTTTAGAAGCAACCTCAGCTGCTGTTAAATTATTATCTCCGGTCAGCATTGCTAAATTTTTAATGCCAAGATTTTTTAAACTGGAAATTGTATCTACAGCATCTTTTTTCAGCTGGTCAGAAATTATAATTGAAGCTAAAAATTGACCATTCTGAGCCAGATAAATTGCAGTACCTGTACTTTCTGCTTTTTGGAACTCTATATTATTTTTCTGCATAAGTCTTTCGTTTCCTGCTAAAATTTTATTATTACCAAATACAGATTTAATACCTGCTCCAGAAATCTCCTGATAATCACTATCTGCAGAATGTTTTTTATAATCTCCTGCTGCCTCAACAATTGATTGAGCTATAGGATGATTAGAAAACTGTTCCGCTTCTGCAGCAATATTCAAAATTTCTTCCCGGCTGTGATCACTGTAAATATTTACTTCAGTTACTTTAAAATCTCCTTCAGTTAAAGTTCCAGTTTTATCAAAGATAATACTGTCCAGTTCATTTAGAGCTTCCAGATAATTTCCACCTTTAACTAAAATACCATTTTTAGATGCCAGTCCAATCCCTCCAAAAAAACCAAGTGGTATAGAAACAACCAGAGCACAGGGACAGGAAACAACTAGAAACACTAAAGCTCTATAAAACCAGGGATTGAAAGCCGCTCCCGTAAAAAGAGGTGGCAAAACTGCAACTAAGGCTGCTGTTAAAACCACAAAAGGGGTATAATAACGGGCAAATTTAGTAATAAACTGCTCAGTTGGAGCTTTTTTAGAACTTGCATTTTCCACCAATTCTAATATTTTCTTAACAGTGGAATTCTTATATTCTTTAGTTACTTTAACAGTTATCAACTTATTTAAATTGATCATCCCACTTAAAACCTGATCACCTTCTGTCACATCTTTAGGAAGTGATTCTCCCGTTAGAGCAGAAGTTTCAAGTGCTGTCTCTCCACTTACAATTTGACCATCAACAGGAATTTTTTCTCCTGCCTTAACAGCTATCAAATCATCAACTTTCAATTGATCAGGATCAACCTTAATAATTTCTTCATCTTTAACCAAATTGGCATATTCAGCCTGAATATCCATTAAATCCTTAATTGAACGGCGAGAATTATTGACTGCCCTTTCCTGAAATAATTCCCCTACCATATAAAAGAGCATTACTGCAACTGCTTCCGGATATTCTCGAATTCCAAAAGCGCCTATGGTTGCAGTGACCATTAAAAAGTTTTCATCAAAAATCTGGCCCCGGCCAATATTTAAAAAAGCTGATTTAAGAACCGGATATCCAATCAAAAAATATGCTGTTATGTAAGCAGGTAGAGCTAGAATATTAAAAACAGTATTAGAAAAAACATTTAGATGAGAAAAACTCAGTGCAAAAACAAAAAACAGAGTTCCGATGAAAATATTTTTCTTTTCCCAGAGATATGCATTAAGGGAAGATTTATCTTGATTGATGTTTTTCTGATTTTCCCCTTTATCTTTAACTTTAACACCGGGTTCAATTTGATCTGAAATCTTCTGTAATTCTTCTTTGATTTTATCCAGTCTAGATTCTTCTGCTGCAACTTTAAGAGTAGAAGTTGCAAAGTTAAGTTCTACATTTTCCATCCCCTCAAGTTTTTTAACCTGATCCTCAATTTTTAAAGCACAGTTTGAGCAGCTTAATCCTTCCAGCTCAAATTTTTTTTCGTTCTTTTGTTTTTTTTCTATTGTATTCTGCATATTTCTCCACCTCAACTTTTTGTTTATTATATATGAACAATTATTCAAGTATTTGTTGAATTAATTATAGAATAAATTTTTAGTACTGTCAAGGTAGAAATTTTTAAATTTAATTATATTAACCTGCCACAATATACTAAACCTACTTTATAAACATATAAAAACTCCCCATTAAAATTCTTATAATGAGGAGTACTGGTCTTTATGTATTCGTTTTCGTTTTTACCTGTTAATATAACCTAAAGGATTCTCTGGCCGTCCATTAACCTGAACCTCAAAGTGTAAATGTGGTCCGGTCGAATTACCGGTATTACCGGAACGAGAAATAACCTCTCCTTTACCTACTGATTCACCTTCACTAACTAAAAGTTTGGAATTGTGAGCATAAAGTGTTCTCAGACCTCTTTGATGTTCAATGATTACCACATAGCCGTAACCAGTGGCCCAGCCGCTGTAAACCACTCGACCAGAACTAACTGCTCTAATTGGACTACCCATTGGTGCTGCAAAATCAATCCCCTCATGGGCTCTGCCCCAGCGAGGTCCATAATAAGAGGTGATACGAGTATTAATTGGATACATAAATTTCTGATCCAGGCGATCCTGATAACTAAATTCTGGCTTTGCCCCTCTTAAAATTAATTTTTGGTCAATTTTAAGAGAAGATGCATCTTTTATATTATTATCTTCCATAATAGTTTCTGTTTTAAGATCAAACTTACGGGCAATGCTGGCTATACTTTCTCCAGGTGAAACCCGATAAATAATACCCTTAATCGGTAAAATCTTAAATTCCTGACCGGGCTTAATACTGTTCATATTACTTATGTTATTAGCACCAATCAGAGAATCAATATTAAGGCCATGTTTATGTGCTATATCCCAGAGTGTTTCTCCACTTCTTACTTTATGTACTTTAACCTGATCGATTAATTGAGGTTTATGTCGTTTTTCAAATGCTGTTTCCTGATTGTCCGGAGCATTATTTTTATTATTATCTTTTCGAGGCTCAGTAAAAGTGGAGTCATTATCTCTATTTAAATTAAAATTATTATCAATATTTTTTTTATTAGCAGCTATATCCTGCTTACTTTTAAGCTGATCAGCAGCTAAATTCTGATTTTCTTCTTTAGGAGCAAGCTGTTCTGATATTTGATTATTATCTTTTTCAACAGAATTTATCTTATTATCACTTATATTTACAGTTATATTTCTAGTTTCCTGTACCCGACGACTACTCTGTTCAATTTCTCGCTGCTGATTACTGGCAATTCCAATTCGCCCACCTACATTCATTGAATTACTGTAAGCAGAAAAGGTAAGTAAAATAAATATGATAAAAAAACCGGTTAAACGTTCTCGTCTTCTCAATTTTTTCTCCACCTTTTTGAGTTATAATTAATTTTCTGCTGTGTTAATAAAAATTGTTATCTACTTTACTATTATAACAGAATTCAGCAGTTATTTAAAGACTTTGAGATTAAAAATATATTAAATATTTGCTTTAGCTAATATTATTCAGAAACACATCTACAACAACTGGTGAGAACTGTTTTCCGCGATTATTAATAATTCTCTTAATTGCTTCTTCCTTTTTAAGCGATTTTCTATATGATCGATCAGAAGTCATAGCATCCCAGGCATCAGCAACAGAAACAATCTGAGAAATAAGTGGAATTTCTTTTCCTGTCAGACCGTCAGGATAGCCACTGCCATCCCAGTGTTCATGGTGGTGAAGTATATATTTTGCAATATTTTTTAATTCAACTGAATCTTTTAAAGTTTTATAAGCCAGTTCAGGATGTTTTTTTATCTCCAAAAACTCTTCTTGAGTTAAAGGCCCATTTTTATTTAATATTGAAACCGGGATTAGAGTCTTACCAAAATCATGCAAAATTCCTGTCCAGTAAGATTTTTTGATCTCTGCTCTATTTAAACCCATACTTTTTGCAAGTTTTCTGCTCAACTCTGCTACTTTTTGATTATGTCCTGCTGTATATCGATCATGGAGACCGAGCAGATTACTTAAAGATAAAATAATTTCTTGATTAAATTTTTCCTGCAGCCTGTAATAACGCTTTCTTGTTAAATATGAAGAAGCAATCTTTTCTAAAATTGAAACGATTTTTTTTGATTGAACACTGAAAATTTTAGAACTTTCTGTCTCAATATATAAAATCACACCTCCCCGAAAATCATTATTAACTTTTAAATTTATAGTAAGCTTTTTATTTTCTTTTTGATATTTGAAATTAATATCGGTAGAATATTTCTGACCTGAACTTTCATAAAATTTTTCTCCATTTAGAAAAATATCGTTTTTTCTATACACTTTTTCTAAAAAATAAGCAGTCCCTTCTTTATTAATGACTATTCTTCCATAATCAGCTTCCGGAATTAAATTAAACGATTTATTCAAAATTAAATATAAAAAATCAATTTCATTTTTTGCCTGATTGATTTCTTCAATAATCTCAATTATACTCTCAATATTTAAGTTTAGTTCAGCCAGTTTCAAACTGGAATTCCTTAAACACCAGTCCTGCTCTCCTATTATTCTATTTAATCCAGCAGTATAATTATTTTTCATTTGATCTCCTTTCTAGATAATTAATATCCTGTCCAGAAATTATTATACCATAATTTTACATAATTTTACAACAACTTTCTATTAAATTTTTATAAAGGAATTTGAGGTTTTAAATAGAAGTAATAGAATAAGCTAATAAATTTATTAATTCAGAAAGGATGATAAAATGTTTGATTTAACATTATACTATTTTTCCACCTGTCCTTACTGCAAAAAAGTCTTAAACGTTATTGATGAAAATGATTTAGATCAGATTGAATTAAAAAATATCAATCAGGACCAGGAAGCTGAAGAAGAGTTAATTGAAGTGGGGGGTAAAAGACAGGTACCCTGTTTATTTATTGATGGAGAACCTTTATACGAATCAGATGATATTGTTGACTGGCTGAAAAGTAATCTGGTTGAAAAATAGAATAGAATTTTTAGTTAAGCACCACATTTTGTTAAGCTAAAAACTAAAAAGTAGAAATAAGGGAGCCCAACAGCTAAATAGCTCAGGCTCCCAAATTTTTTTAAATTTATTTTTCTAAAACTTCAATATGTCCATCATTATAACCAACAACCACTATCTCTGCCATTTCTGCAAAAATGCCATTTTCTACTACTCCTGGAAGTTTATTTAACTCCACAGTTAGCTTTACAGGATCTTTAATTTTCTCAAAATTACAATCCAAGATATAATTTCCATTGTCAGTTACAAAAAAATCTTTATCGTTTTTTCTGATTACTGAGCTGCAGCTGAATTTTTCAATCATCCGCCGGGTATACTGCCAGCTGAAAGGAGTAATTTCTACAGGTAAGGGAAATACGCCCAGATATTCAACAAGTTTAGATTCATCAACAACAATAATTAATTTATCCGCAGCTGAGGCAACTATTTTTTCTCTTAATAAAGCACCTCCACCACCTTTAATCAAATTGAAATCTGGATCAACCTCATCTGCACCATCAATTGTTAAATCAAGTGATTTAACATCAGCTAACTCCACTAAATCAATACCTTCTTCAGCAGCTAAATCTGCAGTTTCTTTAGAGGTTGGAACAGCTTTTACTTTTAATCCATTTCGGGCCATTTCTCCTACTTTTTTGATTGCATAATAGGCAGTAGAACCAGTACCCAATCCAATTATCATCCCATCTTTAATATATTCTGCTGCTTTTTCGCCTGTTAATTTTTTTGCTTTCATCAACTATCTCTCCCTTAAAATATTATTTTTTATAAATTACAAATTTAAATCTTGTTCATTAGCATTCAATATTTTAATAAATTATTGCTGTTTAAGTAAATAAAATACTAAAACTGACTTTCAAATAAAATCTTATCAAAAGTAAAATATATAATCAACTACTTCGTTTATTTTACAAAAATATCCATTTGCTAAAAAGAGTTTATTATGTTATTATTGAATCAATGAAAATAAATTAAAAAGAACATATTTACCGGGAGGTATTTACACTGGATACTAGAACTCATAAAATGTTGGCTTATAAAATCCATGATCATTTTGCTAAAAATGATATCTGGCTTTCCAAAATGGCATTGGCCTGGGGAAGTATGAAACCGGACTTTATTGAAGGAAAAATAAGTCACTTTAAAGATGAAACTATGGAAGTCTTTTATCAACAATTTAATGAATTAAAAAAAATGAACCCCGATCAAAATCCTTATAGTTTTGCTGTTAAGCTTGGGGAATTATTCCATTACACTGCAGATTATTTTTGCAGAGCTCATAATGATCCTGAACTTAATCCAGGAACACTGCGGGAAAAAACGGTTCACATTTTTCATGAATGGAAATTGAATCAACACGCACAAAATATGCATCCAGATTTTTTTTAAAAGAAACTTGAAGATAAATTTGTTTATAAAAATGATCTGGAAACTTTTATTGAAAAAGAACACGCAGAGTTTTTAGAAAGAGAATATAGTTTTGAAAATGATCTTGCTTCAGCTTTTCGAATTTCTATTTTAATGACAAACAAGCTGATTTATGAAATGCAGTTAGAAGAAAACTACGCTTTTGCCCATGTCTTTAATTTAAGACATCGTCTGCTCTATCAAAATGCATAAGTTAAATTAAAATATTGTAATTTAAAGAGGAGCTCAGTTTTAAACTGGCTCCTCTTTTTAATGCTTATTTATTTAAATATCTATTTTGAATCATCCTCTTCTACCTCTTCAGCTTCTACATCAATATAATCATCTTTCTCATTTCTGAAGTTGCGACGCTGATTAAACTGATTCCCATAATGGACTTCAACTTTATTTTCTTTAACATATTTAAGAAAATATTTTTTGACCAGGGCTGCAATTAAATCTCTGGAGCCCGGTAATATAAGTAAAAATCCTGTAATATCAGTTAAAAATCCTGGAGTTAAAAGTGTTACACCACCAATTAAAATCAATAAAGCACTAATTAAGTCATCAGTCGGCATTTTACCGGCATTAAGAGTAGAGCGAATATTGTTAACAACCTGATATCCCTGCCTTTTGGCAATACTGACTCCAGCAGCACCTGTAAATACAATGACCATTACAGTTGTAAAAACTCCGATAAATTGACTGATCTCCAGTAAAAAATATAACTCAATCAGCGGTATTAAAATAAATAACATCAATAATTTAAAAAACATAATTACCTTCCTCAATTAAGATTCCTCTTAAATTATTTTCAATCTAATTCTCCTGAAAATTAACATGGCCTAAAAGCTCAAGCTCATTGATTAAAAGTCTAAATCTACAGCCCAGGTATTTTGCTGCTTCTTTACATAATTCCATTCTGTATAAATAAATTTCAAAATAATCCATTACCTGACTGATAGAAGAATCATAATCTATGCTTAAAGTGATAGTCTCTTCTTCTGAATCTACAGAAATTTCCGAATCTCTAATTGCCAGATTAACCCGGTCATGAATAAAAGTAGAGTCCTTTTTGTTCACCCTGGTTCTATGGGCATCACTTTTATCAGCCAGAATTAAAGCAGCTGTGATTGGACTTACTGGCTGCCCAATTTCTACATCATGGTTAGCGATCGCAGTAGTTATTTTAGTTATATCCTCCAGTGGTACATCCATTCTTCTGAGTTCTGTATATACTATATTGGCACTTGAGATACCGTGATGTTTGCGGTTAAACATATTACCAACATCATGTAAATATCCTGCAATAGCACCGAGCTCAACAGTCTTTTTATCAAAACCTAAATCTTTTAAAATTCTGGCTGTAGTTTCCGAAACAAAATTGACATGTCTAAAACCATGTTCTGTATATCCTTTTTCCGAAAGATAATGATTGGCTTCTTTGATCATATGCTGAAAATCAGGGTTAGCTTTAATTTCTTTTAGAGTTAACATAATATTACCTCCCTTATTTAATTTTTAGTAATTTTATAGGTATTAACATATATTATCTAATATTTAGGGAGGCAGTGCAAGTTAAAGAGATTACAATTTGATTAAAATTATCTTCATCCAGTTCATAGTTCCTGCTTCAGCAATTACTGTTTTCTCTGGATCCAATACCACCTCTACTACCTACATATCATCACCAAGGATTTCATAATCAATTTCGCGGCTTAACATTTTAGTCCCCTCTTTTTACTTATTGGACTAAATCAGAAATTTCAGCTGGAGTAATTAAACGATCATCATAAGATATTATTAGCTCATCTTCGGTAAATTCTACTTCATCAACTACTCCTGTATAAGCAATAACTCTATCTATTAACTCATCAGCCTCACATTCCAATTCATTTAGACTAATTCTATATTCAACAGTATATTTTCGGTTGTGTTCACTTTTTTCTTTTATCATTTTTTCTAATTTTTCTTCATTTATTTTCTGACTGCTGCAGTTCACATGAGAACCACAGCCGCATTTCCCGCAATTTTTAGACATTATTTACCTCCTAAATTAAATTTTGAGAATTTATAATTAACGCAAGTTACTATTTTAAAACTATTACCATTTTAAATTCTAAAATATTTTTATTCTCTGTTATAATAATATATGAGTTTTTAAAGGATTTCAATCAATTTTATTGAATTGTAATCAATAAGTATTATATTTTTTATGATCTAGGAGTGACAGTTATGGATTTAAATGGTCTTGCACCAATCAGAAAATTAGATATAGGAATGCTGAGACAGGCTTTAAACACTGATAATATTAGCACTGACGAAAGTCAGGCCAAAAGTGAAAGTGCTGAGCTTTTACCGGAAATTTTTCGTCTTCTGGCCTCTCTGGAAAATGACAGCCAGAAAATGCTTCTAGATAGCTGGGCCAGGATGGAAATGCCTTTAAATGAAAAAACTGTGGCAAATCTACTGCAGTATCTGGGCAATAATCCTGCCTTAACTGCTGAAGATAAAATGGCTGTAATAAAAGCTTTTGCTTTTCTGAAAAGTAATGGTCTTCCCTTTTCAGAAAAATTGGTAGATGCACTGCGCTCTATCTTTAATAATAATGGGAATTTAAGTTCTACCCTGGAACAATTTATAAATTCAAATAATTCTCTGTCTCAGGACCAACTTAACAATCTCCTTTCACAGCTTAATCTGGGTGATCTTAAAGATTCTTTAGTAAATATTGATAACCCTGGTCAGCAAGCTCAGGGAGCAATAAATCAGGAGGCAGCTGCTTCTGCAGCAGATCTTAATTCTACTAATATGGTTCCAGAGTCTGAGACTAATTCACCAGGTAATCAGGCGGCAGTTGAACAGTCTTCTCAACCTGGATCTGCTCAAGCTGAAAATAGCACTCTTAATTCACAGCTTTTAAATAATTTTAGTAATCTTGATCAGGAAGTAAAAAATTTAATCTTAAATAATTTAAACAGCCTCAGTCAGAATTTTGATCAAAATACAGTTAAGGTCTTGAATAATTTTTTAGCTCAAAATAATATTGAGGGAAGTGCTCAAAAAACTGCCCTTTTAAAGGCGTTTGCTTTTTTAGAAAATAATCAGCTTCCATTAACTGAAAGTCTGATTAAAGAAACAGCAGCTCACTTTGAACAAAATATCAGTCACTTTTCGGAAAACTTAAGTAATAAAAGTCAGCTCCTGGCTAATTTGAATAATCCTAACTCTCAACTAATTGCCCAGAATGAGGCTGGTGTGAATTTGAATACTTCTGCCGGACAGATTACAGAATCATTAGCGGCTCACAGTAAAATTTCTGATCAGATTCTATCACTTTTTAATAAAACTGGTGGAGAAAATGAAGAAAAAATAGCTGATAATTTTTTAGGACAGAAATTAGTTAACTTACAGCAGCAGACGCAAAATACTCCCCTGATGCTGGCTTTAGAAATTCCGGTAAGACTGCCAGATAATAGGCTCTCTTCTCTGCTTTTAAAAATTGAAAAAGAAGAAAGCGGTAATACTGAAAACCAGGCAGGCAAAAATGGCTATAATATATCTTTTATCTTAGAGTTTGAGAAAATTGGCCCTATACAGACTAAAGTTAACGTCAATCAAAAAAATATTAATACTACATTCTTTACAGAAAATGCTGAAACTGCCGCTCTAATAGAAAGTCATTTTGGCAGGCTGCAGGCTGCTCTTCAGGGTGAGGGATTTAATATTAACAGTGTCCGAATTAAAAACTTTGATAATTTAGAAGAAGAAAAAAGACAATTTTTTAATAAATTAATTTTGAGTGAGTTAAATGATCTAGATGAAGATGGTCAGTATAGACATATTGATATAAAAATCTAATAAGATTAGTTAATCCAACAGGAAATGAGGTAATTAAAGTGGAAGTTAATAATAAAGATAATCCTAAAACTAAAAAAACAGTTGCTTTAAAATATAATCAAAATACTGATCAGGCCCCAAAAATTATTGCCAGCGGCAGGGGAAGTATTGCCGAACAAATAATAAAAAAGGCCAGAGAAGAAAACATCCCGATTAAAGAAGATAAGGATGTTGTCCAGGTTCTGGCCGAGCTTAATATTGGTGACGAAATACCGGAAGAACTATATACAGTTATTGCGGAAATACTTTCCTTCTTTTATGATTTGGAAGATCTTCAGAGTTAAAATTAGTTAGCTTTCTTCTTCCTCTTCCTTTTCTTTTTCTTTACCCTTACCTAAAGGCTCAATCATTTTTGAGAAACTATTCTAAAGCAATATCGGCCTGGTACCATTTAATAAACTCTTCTACAAATTCTTCTGGCAGCAGTTCCAGATGAATTGTTAGTTCATCTTCTGCAGTATCTGTATCATATTCTATAATAAATTTGCGTCCTGCCAGCTCATATAAATCATCATCAATATCCTCAAGTTTACGATAATGAGGTATTTCCACATCTTCTCCCCGCAAGGACCTAAATATTATCCTTTCAATATTTTTTCTATTGACAACTCTTGTTGTTAAATGGTCATCACCTTTAAGAACAATGGTCCGATTTGTTAAAATTATTTCTTTATTCCAGACCTTATAAGTACTAATTATTATTGGAAGGGTATCAAAAGTAAATAAAAGAACCCCTGAAAGGTACACTAAATAAATTAATAATTTTTGATAAAAACCAATACCCGGATAAAAAAACTGAAGTAAAATTCCAGCCAGAAAAATTCCAATTGGAGTATATAATTTTTCTAAAAATTTATATTTATTATATTGATAAATTTCTTCCATAATTTTTACCCCCATCTATATAAAAATTATATTTCTATAATCACTGTTATATATATTATTCTATGGATAAAATAATTATCCTGCCTAAATAAAAAAAGCTCCCAGAGGAGCCTTTAAATACTATTTAATCGAAAATCCAACATCAAATTCTCCTAAATCAGTATTAAACTTAACCATTAAGACTTTATCTGACTCAGATGAAATATTTATATCCTTACCTGTAACAATTTGGGGTGGAGCAATATCACAAATTAAGTCCTGTTCAGCCAATCCTGTTGTAGCCTTGCCGCTGATAATGTTACCAAGCTCACCCATAGCAGAAGTAACAAATTTATCAAGTTCCTTCATTTCCATCCCGGACATGGCTTCGACTACCTTTAAAGCCATATCTTTTGAAAAACTATATACAATAGACCCTTTTATATCTCCTGTCATCCCAATAATTACATTTGCTTCCTTATCTGTTACCAGCTCTTCCTGGATTGAAACATTACCCTTTTCTGGTTTAACTGAAATCATAGTTTGAAAAACTGAATCGGTTGCTGCAATTATAGGATTTAAGCTTTTTACATCCATTACTTACTTTCCTCCTCTTTTTCCTGTATAGAATTTATATGTTCTCCTATATCCTGATCGGTTGAAGCAACATGATTAATTAACCAGGTCAAAAGACGACCACTAAATTCCATAACAAAATCTTCATCAAATTTATTTTCTCGATATTCCTGCTGGAATTCTGCAACCTCTGCTTTGAAATCCTCATGAATTTGATGATGGTTTTCAAAGCCAGGATAATTATATTTTTTCTGTAGTGCTTCCTCAGCATCAAAATGGGTGACAACATATTCTCCCATAAAGTTTAAGGTTTTTTCCACTTCTATTTTCTTCTTAGATTCTTCTTTATCACTTCTTACTGTCTGTATAAAGTCACCCAGACGTTTAAAAAGTTCCCTATGCTGGTCATCAACCAATTCTACTCCAATTTTATACTCATCTTTCCAGATCATTTTTTCACTCCTCCATCAAATATGCAAAAAATTATAGACTATAATATATTTATTCTTTATAACAATAATTATTCCTGCTTTTAAATTAATGTTCTTCAATTAGGAATATTTTGATATAAAATTTATTTTTGTAGAAAGATAAAAAACCGGATTTAACCGGTCTTAACTAAAGACTGTTTATATTTTAATATAAATTAACATCTATTTCAAATACAATTTGTATTATAACTCTAATTTCACCTTTTAGAAAGTATTTTATCGCAGTCGTAATAATTTAAGAGCCAGAATCATTGTAATTTAAAATGATTAACAGTATAATTAATATAAAGCAGATAAATGAAAAATTATAGGAGGTTGCTAAAATGCTTAAAAAAATCACTATTCTAAGTTTAGTTATAATATTCATTTTCAGTTCTATTTCCGCAGCTGCAGTAGAGATTGATGATTTTGATAAAAATTTATTGATTAGAGTTTTTAAAGATGTTGATAGTGAGGATGTTGAATATATGGCCAGACTGGGTCTGGACAGCAAAGATATTAGTCTAATTCTTTATTATTACAGTAATTCTGATAAAAAATTAGATAAAAAAGAACTTGACAGACTTGTTAGAAATAAGGAAAGAATTAATGAATTCCACCGTTATTTTGGTATGCCGGCAATTATTTTTGATGATGAACTGGTTCTGTTTAGACATCCCAGGCGGGAAAGACATTTTCCACCCTTAAATACAAAAAAATATGATAGAAAATATCAATTCAATGGTGGTACAGAAATAATTAAAGTTCGAGGTAATAATTATGATTACAAATATAATAATAAAAGAACCGGTGTAGAGGAAAAAATTGAAATAAAAAAACAAAAATATGAATATTACTATCGCGACCAAAACATGATAGAAATGCTTGATGTGCACCATGCCAATAATAAATACAGTTATTATTATAGAAATTTAAATACCGGTAGGACTATAAAAAAAGAAGGTAGAGGGAGAAGAGCAGACAAATATAATGTTTACGAAGAGTTAAAGGAAAGTTATAACGAGCTGGAAGATGATGCTTGGGATGACAAGGATGCGGATGACTACAGTCAGGACAACAATAAAGATGGTGACAGTGATAACAATGGAATAGACGTTAAATTTGATATAGAAATTGATTTAAGCGATCTTTTTAATTAATACAATCCTAATTTAAATCTTTCTCAGTACTTAAAAGGCCGGAAAAATCCGGCCTTTTTTATCCAGTCTTATTTAAAATTTATTAAATTTAGTGACAGAAGCCAAAACCATAACCTAAATCTCTATCGTTATAATTTCTGCCCATCATGCCATAGCCAAAACCTAAATCTCTATCGTTATAATTTCTGCTGCCAGAAAAGCCTCCACCCATCATGCCCATACCGTAACCAAAGTAGTTATTAAAACGGCTTTGATAACGTTCTTCATAATTCCCACGATTTTCTTCAATTATATTAAGCTGTTCTTCAGTTAAAATAGATTCTATTTTCCCCTGATTCTCAATTCTTTTTTCATCCATCTGGATTAAAACTTGCTCCATCTTATCTTCAACTTCCCTGATTTCTGCTTTACCTGCACCCCGGAATTCTAAGTCCCTTAATTCGCGATTTAAATCTCTAAGCTGATCTCTTAATTCCTCAGTTTCATTATAAAATTCATCCCTTAAGTCTGCAATCTCATTAATCTGTTCCTCACTTAATTCTATACTATTATAGCCAATACCAGGACTCCTATCACCCATTTGATAACGTGATTGATTATCTGCTGCCCCTATTCTTGACTGTGAACCATGAGCAAAAACTCCACCTGTAAACACTGTCATTACAAAAGTCAGTACCAAAAAGATAGCTAATATTTTTTTCATATCTCATTCACTCCTTAATAATTTTGTTTTGCTATTCTTAACTTCTGTTTTAATTATAGGAGTAAATTATGAAGGAAATATGAATTTTTAAAACAAATTATGATATTTATTCAAAAAAATTAAAAGCACTCACTAAATTTTAGGCCACTCTCCCCAGCCAGACAGGGTCAACAGCAAAAAAGATAACGATTATGATTAAATATGATTTAAGATAATACATCTACCTCACCCTCTTTTTTTACTCGTCTTCTTCTCCATTAATATTTTCTAATTCTCTGACTCTGATCCCTGTCATTACATCTGAGCGAGTAATAATTCCTTTCAGTTCGTCAGCCTCCATAACTAAAAGCCGCCCGATATCTTTTTGAAAGAGGAGTTTAAAGGCTTCATATAATTCGTCATCTTCTTTTACACTGTGAATATCTTTGTTCATTATAGTCTGTACAGGAGTATTGCTGTACTCATCACGAGGAATCTTCTGGGCATCTTCCATGGTTACTATCCCAACAACTTTGTCATCTCTGAGCACCGGAAATCCAGAGTGTTTATCATTAAACATTTTTTCTATTAAACGATGAACACTCATATTAGCCGGTACAGTCTTCACTTCCCTGGTCATCAGGTCTTTAACCTTTAAATTAGAAAGTGCAGATTTAATATTACTAAATTGATGTTCCTGTGAAGCACCTATATAAATAAAGAAAGCAATAAATACTAAAAGAAAGTTCCCGTTTATAAAACCAAAAATTCCAAAAACCCAGGCAAAAATTTTACCAACCCTGGATGCAATTTCAGTAGCTTTCCTAAAAGAAGTTCTCTGGGCAATCAATGCTCTTAAAATACGTCCACCATCTGAAGGAAAAGCCGGTAAAAGATTGAAAATAGCTAGAAAAATATTTAATTGTCCACTATATACAATTACTAAACGAAGATCTTCTAAAATGAAATTTGGAGCATAAGTTCCTACAAAGTAAAAAATTAACCCAAGTACCAGACTGGTTAATGGTCCACTGGCAGCAATTTTTATCTCATCTTTTGGATCTTTAGAAATTTCTTCGATATTGGCCAGTCCACCAAATAACATCAAAGTAATATCAGTAGTTTCTACATCTTTGGTTCTGGCTACAAGTGAATGAGCCAATTCGTGAAGTAAAATACTGATAAAAAGTATAACAGCCATAATAAAACCAAGTAGATAGGGGTTTAAAAGCAGCTGCCGCCTGGCAATATCAGTATTTTCTGTCAGATAAATAATATTACTGCCAAAAGCCCAGGCAAAAAAAGGCAGGATGATCAATAAACTAACATGTATTTTAACTGGTATGCCGAATAAATGCCCAACTGTAAAAGAACTTTTCATATTTATCACCTCTCGTAAATTATGGAAATTCAATAAAGTTTTAAAATTGTCTTTAGATAATTAAAATCAGCTTTAAGTACTTTTTCTACTACAGGGGAAAGATTTAAATTACTATTCTTTAAAAAACCACTAAAATTCAATTCGTCTCTGGGGTTGTTTTCTATAATTTGACTCAAATGACTTCTAATTTTTATTAAATCTTTATTTTTTATTTTCCCTGACTCTTTGATAATATTTAATCTTTTTAAAATAAAATTCTGGATTTTTTTTAATGATTTCTCTTTATCTCGATGGGGAAGAACTGCTGGAGTGGAAAAAACTCCCTGAGCAAGACCCTGTAAATCTTTTTCTGTTAAATGAGCTGCTGCAAATAAAGAAAGTCCATTCGGATTAATTTGATTTATTTCCTTTATCTGTTGGATTACCTGATCTGAAGTTAGCTTAAAAACAGAAATTCCAGCATATAATGGTTTAGAAATTTGCTGACGATCTTCCCGAATCCAGCTGCTCAGCTCAGAAAATAAATTTTCTGTATAAGTCATTGGTAAAACAAAATCTAAATAACCTTCCTCAAGCCAGCGAGACCAATTCTGTAGTGCGCGGTAACGAGCTTCTTCTCTGCCAGGAATTACATCTGCTGAAATTAATAATTCCGAATCAATAGCTTTAAGCTTCTCAGAGGTCTCTTTAACCATTTCTGTAATTAAATTTTCTCGATATTTATTCCAGAGAGAAAAATTAGAACTTCCACTTTTAATTTCAAAAGGATCGATCCCATATTCATCTTTAAATCTATCTACACCAGCCTGATCATAACCAAAACTTCCCCTGTATTCTTCGGGAAAACGAATATAGTCTAAATTGATACCGTCAAGATCATAGTTTTTAACTAAATAAATATATCTCTGCTGCAAAAAATTCTTTACCTCAGCCCGAGCTGGTGAGAGCCAGGTAGAATTATGATAACTAACAATTTCTCCTTCTTTATTTTTATTGGCCCAGTCAGGATTTTCAGTTAAAATTCTTCCAGGACTGCCGCTGGTGTTTTCATTAAAAACCCAGACCCAGGGATGTACTTCTATATTTCTTTTTTTTGCTTCCTCAATCAGAATTGCTAAAGGATCACCTTCCCAGCTGCTAAAGCGGGGGTCCTGAGTAAATAAATTGTTATCAGGAATAATTGATAAACCTTTATAAAAAGTTTCCGGAAAAATAACATTAAAATTAGCTGCAGCAGCTCTGTCCAAAAAATCCTGAACTCCTGCTCTGCCACCTTTTTTTGCATAAGTACCGCTGTCAAGCCAGAAAGCTCTCATCTGTACTGGTTTTGACTCAATAGTCTCTAAGTTAATTTGATTTGAATTATTAATAATTTTTGCTGCTAACTCAACTACCTGTTGATCTTCTTTATTCTGATAAGCTTTGAGCTGCTGCTGATATAAACCATTTAAATTTTTCAGTCTTGATTCAATATCTGACTCTGCTATAATTCTAAATTCCGACTCAGCTTTAAGCAGATTATTGTTTAATTTATTTAAAGATCTCTCGACATCCCGGATTTTTAATAATGATTTACGATAATTATTAGGATGATAATAAGCTGCTGTACTTAAAGAATAAAAAATTACTATTGAAAAAATCAGTAAAATAACTAAGTTTATTTTTTTTATCGTTATTTTTTTAATCATTATTTTTCTCCTCTGCTAAAATCTGATTCCACTTTTCTTCCATAATATTCAAGGCATCTCTGGCAGATATTTTACCTGCAAAGGCTCTGGCAAACTGTTCATCCATTACTCTAATCAGTCTGTCCGCCTGAGGATGGATTAAAGTTAGATCTTTATTGCGAGATAACTGTGCCTGCAAGATTTTTTGCGCCTCAGCTTCTAGCGCTTTCCTTGAAACTGTTCCTGTTATTATTTCTTCTTTTTCAATATTATTTTCCTGCTCAGAGATAACTGCTGAAGATAAGACAGAAGCTTTTTCGGAGAATTCCGCCTGGGCCTCAGCAGAAGTTATAAAGTGAGCAAACTCTGCCGCCTCGTTTTTGTAGCTGGCTCCTTTAGGAATCACTAAATTCATTAAAGCTGCATTGATTACTCCTTCTTCAGCTGCTGGAATAATTGAAAGAGCTGTCACATCTCTTAAATAATCAGATTCATTCTCAATTTCTTTTAAAAATTGTGGGGCAGTCAATAAAATTGCTAAATCATTTTTTTTATAGCGTTCCAGAGCAATATTAAAACCAGAGCTTAGTGTATCTTTTGGGATTACTCCCTTTTCTGCTAGATTTTGATATCTATTGATAACTGCCTCTGCTTTTTCTGTATTAAAAGCAGCTTTATTCCGTTGATCCTCATTTTTAAATAATTTTATTCCAGCTTCTATAAACTCATGCTGGATTTTTATCTGAGGCATTAGCGCATATACTCCAGTTTCAGCAGTGATTTGTTCTGCTAACTTAAAAAACTCTTCCTGATTTTTAGGAATATTTTGAGGATTAACTCCTGCTATTTTAAAAATTTCCTGATTGAAAGCCATCAATTTTGAACTTACATACCAGGGGAAAGCATAATAACCGCCCTTATAATAACCATTTTCCCAAAAAAGGGAATAGTAATACTGACTAAAATCTTTGTCTAATGTTGAAATTGGAAATAATAATTCCTCTTCCAGTAAGGAAGCCATTAATTGAGGAGAAAGATTAACTACTTCCGGTATATTCCCTTCTGCTATTCGATAGCGCAGCTGCTGATTAATACTGGAAAAATTAATATCCTCCCAGTTAATTTTTATTTCAGGATTTTTATTCTCAAATTCTTCTATCTTTTTAATAAAATAATCATCAAACCTGGGACTTAAATTAATAGTCCAGAATTCAATTTCCTTCTCTGCCTGAACAGCAGCTGAAAAAATTAATATTGTTAATAAAAATATTAATAAAATTTTCTTAGTCATTATTAGTTCTCCTTTATTATGAATAGATTATTACTGAATGAAATGGCAAAAACCCCTCCATACTTTCAGAGAGGCCTTACCTGGCAGCAGGGTAAAATTATTAGCTTACATATATAATTAGAGATTTTAATCATATTTCCTGCATTAATGACGATTATGCTGTAAAAACTTTTTGAGCCGAGGGTATCAGCTCTATTTCCAGGGGGAAAGCCGGCCCTTTCTCTCCATCAATATCACAATGCTGTGCTGTTTTATCATTTTTTATAGTAATCTTAAAATAACTATCCTGCAGATAAATTAAGTTTTCATTTTTTATTTCCTTACCATTAAATAAATCTGCAGCTGCAGAACTTAATTTTAAGATATTTCCTGTTTTAACTGCAAGGAGATCAAATAAACCATCATCTATAGAAGCCAGTCGGGCAATGTTTTTAAACCCTCCAGCATCTTTGCTGTTAAAAATGAAAAAACCTAAAAAATCACCTTCTATAACTTTTTGAGAAGTCTCAATTTCTAATTTCATTGCTTTAATATTGGGCAGTTCTTTTAAACCCTGGAGATAGTAGGCTACTTTACCTAGACGATTTTTCATTTCTGTTTCTGTTCCATGAGCTATCTGTGAGATAATACCTCCCACACAGACATTTAAAAAATATCTGTCATTAACTTTACCTATATCAATTTCTTTGATATTCCAGTCTAAAATTCTTTTAACACTATTTTCAATATTTTTAGTCATTCCGAGAAAAGTGGCAAAGTCATTGGCCGTTCCAGCTGGAATTATCCCCAGGGGAAGGTCAATATTCTTTTTCTGCAGCAAATCGACTATCTCACTGGCAGAGCCGTCCCCTCCTGCAACAACTACAGCCTCAAAACTTTGATCAATATTTTCAAGACCGGCTTCAAAATCACCTGGCTCCATACTTCTATAAATATCTACTTTAAATCCGGCAGACTGAAACTGCTTTAAAAATTTATCTAAATAAGAATTAAAAGATTTATCTCCAGCTGCTGGATTATATATTAATTTTACTTTTTTAGTTTGCATTTGATCAACTCCTATTAAGCAATTTTATTATACCATAAATTACTTAATAAGAAAAAAACCCGTCAGAAAAATTTTATTCTGCCGGGTCAGTAAAAACTTACTTTTTTCTTTTTATTAGATCATTAATTTTTATTTTTAAATAATTTCATTTAAGCACTTTCCTTAAAATATTGATCCACTTCTTTTAATAATTCAATAATACTCAAATTTTGAGGACACTGAGTTTCACACTGACCACACTCTACACAGTTACTGGCTCTGGCTGTTTCGTCCAGCTCAAAGTACTTCTCTGCCATTTCTTCTCCCTTATCAAGCAGTTTTGCCTGATTAAAGAGGTGGAAATTTTCAGGAATATTAACTCCTTCAGGACAGGGAAGACAATATTCGCAGCGGGTACAGGTAATAGGGCCTCTCATTTCCTCTGCTGCTTTTTCCATCATTTCAAACTCAGACTCACTTAAAAGACCAACTTCTGACTCAGAAGCTGTCTCCAGATTTTCTTTAAGCTGCTGCATATTGCTCATTCCACTGAGTACAACTCCCGGCTCTTTTTGACTCCAGACCCAGTGCAGAGCCCATTCTACAGGAGTTCTCTCCGGATTTTCTGATTCAAACAATTCTTTTGCAGATTGTGGTGGTTCCTGGGCCAACCAACCGCCGCGGATAGGCTCCATAATTACAACTCCCATCCCTTTATCATGGGCTTTTTGAAGACCAGCTTTACCAGCCTGATATTCGGTATCCAGATAATTATACTGAATCTGACAGAAATCCCAGTCATAGCCGTCAAGTATTGTATTAAAAACTTCTGGACTGTCATGGAAAGAGAAACCCAAGTACTCAATCTTACCTTCTTCTTTTTTCTTTTCTCCCCATTTTAAAATATCAAGCTCCTTAATCTTCTGCCAGCGCTCTGCATTTAATGCATGCAGCAGGTAAAAGTCAATTTTTTCTACCTGCAGTTTTTCCAGCTGTTTATCTAAATATTTATCCAGATCTTCTTTAGACTCACATTCCCAGACCGGTAACTTAGTTGCCAGATAAACCTTTTCTCTGTAGCCATCTTTTAAAGCCCTGCCCACAACATTTTCGCTTTCTCCCTGATGATAGGGCCAGGCTGTGTCAACATAATTAATTCCATTATCAATTCCATAACGAATCATCTTGATTGCTTCTTCTTGATCAATATTGGCCGAATCATCATCAATTATTGGTAGACGCATTGCTCCAAAACCGAGAGCTGAAACTTCTACGTCAAGATTTCCCATTTTTCTATACTTCATTTTTTTACCTCCAATTTAATTATAGTTAAGTCTAAAGTATTTTATTCTATCTCACTATAATATATTCAAGACATAATAGTAAAATCCTTTTAATTTAAGCTGTGAATTAATTATTCTTCACTAATAAAAGTCCCAAGTCCCAGACCACCAAATTCTACTCTGCCTGAAGTTCCACCATCCAGTGCCCCAATTTCTACATGCAGTAATGCAATCCCGCACTCCAGCCTTTTATAGGCTGAGGGTTCTCCCACAGAGTCTACAATCAGTTTCCCTTCTCCATAGTAAAAGCGCCAGGGCTGTCTGTTCAGTCTGGAAGGAGCAAAACTTCCCATTTTTATTGCATTTTTTACCCAGCCTGGCCAGTCATCATTATAGCCATCAGGACAGAGTTCTCTGACATCTTTACGATCACGATGTGGAAAAAGTTTAGATACAAAATGTCGGGTTAGACTATAATTTTCTGATGAATATCCTATCGGACTAACAGCAGCCAGATGTTCTCCCATCTTTAAGTTGAGATTAAGATTTGAGCGATCTTCTATATATCGAGCTCCAATCCAGCAGGTTCCGAGTCCTAAAGCTGTAGCTTCTAGAATAGCTGCTTCTCCAATATAACCCATTTTTGTCCAGCGGTGTTCTCCTTTATCTTTGATGATAAAAACCATAAATGCCGGTGAATCAGTAAAATTACCATATTTACCTTTTAAAGCAGGCAGAATCTCTTTGATTGATTGATGGAAGATTTCTACTCTAACCTCTGGATAAACATCATTTAATTCTTCAAATTTCTTTTCTAAAGCTTTTCGAGTAAACTCTTTTATCTCTTTTGACATATACTTTTGCTGAGAATAACGAGTCTGCACAGCTTCATACCACTTTTTAACAGGAATATTCATAAAACCCGCTCCTTTCTATAAAAAATCTCTATTTAAAATCTAATTTTGAAGGTGCAATTATTCAACATCCATTACTTTTCTGATTTCTTCTAATTTCTCATCCAGTAACTTTTGATTCTCTGCTTCCACAACCAGCCTTAAATAGGGCTCTGTATTAGATGGTCTGACATTAAACCACCAGTCTTTATATTCTAAACGATAGCCATCAAAATCATAAAAGTCTTCTGGCTTTCTCTGAGCAAAGAAATAATCTTTAAGTCTTTCCATAACCTCTATTTTATTTTCAATCTTAAAATTAACCTCTCCCGAAGTCGCATACCGATCAAGTTCAGAAATATATTTAGAGATAGTTTTTCCTTCTTTTTTAAGTCTGGCGACCACATTTAAAACAACCAGAGCAGTCAGCATACCAGAATCACAGTAGAAAAAGTCTTTATAATAATAATGGCCGGCAAGTTCTCCCCCACAAATACCATCTATTTCTCTCAGTTTGAGTTTAGCATAGGCATGACCTACCTTCCACATATGGGTTTTACCACCAAGTTCTTCTATATGCTCTTTAACAGACCAGGAAGTACGAATATCATATAAAATATTTTTACCCTTACCTGCATTAATATAATATTCGGCCAGTAGTGCCACAATTAAATCAGGTGAAATAAAGCTGCCTTTTTCATCCAGGAACATTACCCGATCACCATCACCATCAAAAATTAATCCGAGATCAGAACCTTTTTCCAGTAATAATTTTTTTAAATCCTCTCTATTTTCTGCCTCCAAGGGATTTGCTTCATGATTGGGGAAAGTCCCATCAAGTTCATTATAGAGATAATGAGGCTGGTCACCAAAAATAGCATCAGTTAAAATTGCCACCATACCATTAGAAACATCAATGGAAAGATCTAAGTCTGAAAGATCAGGTAAGTATGATTTCTGAAATTCAATGTATTCTTCTCTTAAATCATGCTCTAAAATATCACCTTTTTTATTTTTACCTACAGGCTCTACTTCCTGATTTTCAATCATCTCTTCTAATTCCTTAAGTCCAGAATCATAACCAACCGGCAGGGCATTTTCGCGTGAAATCTTTAATCCATTGTATTCCGGTGGATTATGAGAAGCTGTAATCATTACCGAAGCCTTATATCCATGTTTGGCTGTACCATAATAAACCATCGGAGTTGTGGCATAACCAATTTTATAAACATCTGCTCCCCGGTCAGTAATCCCGGCTGCTAAAGCTTCAAAAACTTCTGGAGTTGACTCCCGATCATCATAACCAACCAGGACCTTATCTGCAGCCAGCAGTTCCGGCAGAAAAAAACCTATTTTATATACATCTTCCTTATTAAAATCCTCATTATAGACACCCCGAATATCATATGCTTTAAAAGCTTTCAAAATATCTCCTCCTTGAAAATTTTATATATTTTTATTAGAACATATTTTAACGTTTAAAAATTCTATTTTTATTAAATACTTCTATTATTTATATTCTATATTAATGTAAATATTCCTTGTTTAAATTAGATCTCAACAATAATAAAAATATTTATAACTTTATTTTTTTGCAGGATTTGCTTCTTTTAACTAGAATAAGTTTTTAATAAGAGATTTAGATAAGGGGGTAGATTAAATTGAATAAAAAAATTATTACCATTTTATTATTAATGATTTTTGTTTTTAGTCTAAGTACAGCAGCAGCTGAATTGAAAGATCCCTGGGTTTCAAAAAAGGAACAGGGTAATCACGGAGGTATGCTAATTTCCACACTGCTTGGAGATCCAAAAACCTTTAATACTATTATTGCCAAAGAAACATCATCAACAACAATTACTGATGGTTATATTTTTGAAGGTTTAGTTACCCGAAATGGAATCACTACAGAATATGAACCTGAATTAGCTAAAGACTGGGAAATATCTGAAACTGGAAAAAAATATACTTTTTACTTACGAGAAGGCGTGCAGTGGAGTGATGGAAAAGAATTTACAGCTGATGATGTTATTTTTACCTTTGATGTAATTAAAGATGAAAACATACCAACCAGCAGCCGTGATGTACTAAAGATTGATGGAAAATTTCCGGAATATAATAAAATAGATAAATATACTGTCGAATTTATACTGCCAACCAGTTTTGCTCCATTTTTAAATAATATGACTGCTCCTATAATCCCACGACATAAACTCCATACTGCCTGGCAGAAAGGCGAATTTAATAATAAGTGGGGAATCAATACTGATCCTGCAGAAATTGTTGGGACCGGTCCTTTTAAATTAGCTGATTATAGAAATGGAGAAAGAGTAGTCATGGAAAAAAATGAATATTACTGGCGCAAAGATCCAGCTGGAAGATCACTTCCCTATCTAGATAGATGGATTAGAATAATTGCAGAAAGTCAGGAAACAGAATCTTTATTATTTGAAAACGGTGAAACTCATTTTTTATCTGTCAGAGGAATTGATTATCGAAGAATGAAGCAGCAGGAAGAAGAAAATAATTTTACTTTAATTGATGCGGGTCCTACTTTTAGCACTAATTTTTTAGTTTTCAATATGAATCCCCGTAATCCTAATCTGGAAGATGAACCTTATAAATATGAGTGGTTTACAAATTTAAATTTCAGAAAAGCAGTTGCTTATGCTATGGACAAAGATACCATGATTGATCAGGCTCTGGCAGGACAGGGAAGTAAACAGTGGAGTCCTGTTAGTCTTCCCAACAAAGTTTATTTAAATGAAGATGTAGCTAAATATCCATATAGTCTTGAAAAAGCAGGGGAAGAATTAAAAAAAGGTGGTTTTAGCTGGAATCAAAATGGAGAACTACTTGACTCAAAAGGTAATAAAGTAGAATTTAATATACTGACCAATGCAGGCAACAATGTCCGTGAATCTTTATTAAATATTATTGCTTCTGAATTAAGAGAATTGGGAATGAAAATTAATTCAAATCCAGTTGAATTTAATACAATGGTTAGTAAATTAAGCAGTGAGTGGGATTATGATGCAGTTTTAATTGGTTTAACCGGTGGTGTTGAACCACATCAGGGTAGTAATGTCTGGATGTCTAATGGACACCTCCATATGTGGAATCCTGTTCAGGAAGAACCGGCTACAGAATGGGAAAAACGCCTTGATCAATTATTTATCAATGGAGCTTCTGCCATAGAAATAGAAAATAGAAAAAAATATTATAATGAATTCCAGGAGATAATTGCTGAAAAACTGCCCGTAATATATACTGTAACCCCAAATTCAATTTACGCTGTCAGAAATAGTCTTAAAAATACAGAAGTCACAGCTTATGGTGGGGTTTTATGGAATATTCACGAATTGTATCTGGAAAATTAATAAGATGAGAGATTATATAATTAGACGTATTTTAATAGTAATTCCCCTACTTCTGGCAATTTCTATTTTATCTTTTTTTATTATGCAGCTTTCTCCTGGAAGTTACCTGGATCAAATGAGAATGAACCCTGACATTTCGGAAGATTTAATTAAAGAAATGGAAGCAGATTTTGGCTTAAATAAAAATATTTTTCTGCAGTATTTTTCCTGGTTGGGTCAGATACTGCAGGGAAATTTGGGGGAATCTTTTACTTATCGAATACCTGTCAGTCAGATTATCATCAGCAGACTCTTCAATACCTTAATTCTTTCGTTAGCAGCTATGCTGATTAGCTGGGGAGTATCTATCCCAATTGGTATCTACTCAGCCACTCACCGCTACAGCTGGCTGGACAATATATTTAGTGTTTTTTCTTTTGTCGGTCTTTCTATACCCAATTTTTTCTTTGCTCTGCTGCTTTTATTTGCTATCGTTAGATTTAATCTTCCACTTCCCATTAATGGAATGACAAGTATTATGTATAATTATCTGAGTCCTGCAGAAAAAGTTATTGATATTTTAAAACATCTGCTGGTTCCGGCTCTTGTATTGGGAACTGCAGGAACTGCAACTTTAATGAGACAGATGCGGGGTCAGATGCTTGATGTGATTAACATGGATTATATCAGAACAGCTAGAGCAAAAGGACTGACAGAAAGAAATGTCATCTATAAACATGCTTTTCGGAATGCAATTAATCCAATGATTACTATCTTTGGTTTTCAGCTGAGTTCTTTATTCAGCGGTGCAGCATTAACAGAAATTGTCACCGGCTGGCCCGGTCTGGGAAAAATGATGCTGACTGCAGTTAGATCAAAAGATTTATATCTGGCAATGGCCGGTTTAATGATGGGTAGTCTAATGTTGATTATCGGAAATTTAGCTGCAGATATTTTACTGGCTTTAAATGATCCCAGAATTAAATATAATTAATTTAATTGTAGTTTATTATCATTTGTATCTTCTGACATTTAAGTGGGAGTGTTAACTGTGGAAAATATAGTAAAAAACAAACCTGAGCTTACGCAAAATAAAAACTTATGGATAAAAAAATTATCTCATTTCTACAAAAATAAATTCGCCCTAACAGCAGCAGTAATTATTTTATTTCTGTATATACTTGTTATCTTTGCTCCTTTTTTTGCTCCCTATAGTGCAAATAAAAATTTTAAGGATAAATTTTTCCATCCTCCCACTGAAATTCATTTTTGGGATGAAAATGGATTACAAACTCCATTTATCTATGAAACTGAAGTTCAGGAAGGCTGGGCTGAATACAATATTAATAGAGAGAAAAAACACAGCCTTCAATTTTTTCATCAGGGAGAAGAATATCAAATCTTTGGTCTTTTTAAAAGTGATATTCATCTTTTTGGAATTGAAGATAATATACCGATATTTATTTTAGGCAGTGATAATTATGGAAGAGATTTATTTACGAGAATTCTTTATGGAGGTAGGGTATCTCTATTTATAGGGTTTTTTGCTATTTTTATAACTACTTTTATCGGACTAATCGCAGGCGGAATCTCAGGTTATTATGGAGGCATTATTGATTCAATAATGATGAGAGCTGCGGAAGTAATTATGTCTATTCCCAGTTTTTATCTGCTGCTGGCGCTGGCAGCTGTACTTCCACTTAATATTTCTTCCACCTTTCGTTTTTTTCTCATAGTTTCGATTTTAGCTTTTCAGGGTTGGGCAGGAATGGCCAGAGTAATTAGAGGTATGGTTTTATCTGTCAAAAATGAAGATTATATTTCAGCCGCAAAAGCTATTGGAGCAGAAGACAAAAGAATTATTATTAAACATATACTTCCTGCAACTGCTACTTATGTAATTATCAGAGCAACTGTGGCAATTCCAGGTTATATTATTATGGAAAGCGGTCTCAGTTTTATTGGTCTCGGAATCCAGGAACCCTCTGCCAGCTGGGGAAATATGCTAAGTTCAGCTCAAAACATAACTAAAATGTCTGATTTCCCCTGGTTATTATTACCTGGCTTTTTTATTTTCATAACCGTACTAAGCTATAATATACTTGGTGATGGACTCAGAGATGCTTTTGACCCTAAGTCCTGAACTATGATTAAAAGGACAGCTAATTAGCTGTCCTTTTAAAGTTACGAAAAGATTATTATAAAATTATTTTTTAAAATATAATTTAGAATACTACTGTCATCGTGCACTATTTATTAATTTTTAATAGATTCTACTGCCTTTTCAATTCCAGATTCAGGACTGGTCAAAAATTTATCCTGTATTTCTGCTGGTAGAACTGAGACTGCTCTGGCCATTGATGCCTGAGCAAGGACCACTATCTCAACTTCTGCTGCCAATTCTTTTAGTTTTTCTGCTAAAAGTTGATCATGTCCTTTTTGATCACCGGCCATCAATTTTTGATAGGCGGAATCTGCCAGAGTGGTTTTAATCTCTACATTTTTATTCAGCCCGGCCGCCTTCTTTTTAATCAGTTCTATACTTGGGTTTAAAGTAGTCTCCAGAGTTGCTGCTACTCCAATTTTTGCGGCATTCTTTACTGCTTTTTCTGCCATTGCAGAATCAATCCGCATAATTGGAATTCTATAATTTTGATCTTCCTTTTCAAAAATTTCTCCGATAGAGGAACAGGCACTCAGCACCAGATCTGCTTCCTGTTCAACTGCTGTTTTAATATAATATCTAACTCTATCTTCTACCAGACTTAGATCGGCATTGTTATTAATCAATTCAGGCAAAATTGAATCATCAACTATATTAATTATTTCCAGAGCAGGATCTTTTTCTTTGATTAAATTCTGCAGTGACTCAACTGTAACTCGGTGTTTGTCAAGAAAGTTGTCGCATTTAGTTAAAAATTTCTTTGAATACTACTCCTGCAGAAGCTCATTTAAGAGCTCTGCTGGTTGAGATATTTTTCAACTTCAGCAGTATCCATTGGATTTAAAGTTACATATTCTGGCTGGGTCCAATCTCTAATATCCCCTGACCATCTTTCTGGATGTTCTTCTTTAGCTTTTAAATATGTTTCAGTTCTCTTTTTCATGATCTCTATATCAAGCCCATAATGTCTTTGATAGGGCGTTACTAATTTAATTCCGCTATGTAAATGCTGATGGTTATACCAGCGGACAAACTCAGCTACCCATTCTCTGGCTTCATTTAGGTCTTTAAAGCCTTTGTTAGGATAAATTGGTCTGTATTTCATTGTCTTAAATAATGACTCAGAATAGGGGTTATCATTACTTACTCTTGGTCTTGAAAATGAACTCTGTACTCCCAGCTTTTCAAGTGTTGCTAGAAATGTTGCTGCTTTCATTGGACTTCCGTTATCAGAGTGTAGTACAAGTGGTTTATCATTTGCTGCTATGCCCTGAGATAAGGCAGCTTTTCTGATCAGTCTTTTAGAGTATTCAGCGTTTTCAGTTTCCCAGACTTCATAGGCAACTATCATTCTGCTGAACATATCAACTATCAGATAGAGTTTGAAGAAACTGCCTTTAATCATTGCATTAAGCCAGGTGATATCCCAGGTCCAGACCTGATTGGGAGCAGTAGCTATGTGAGTTGGAGCTTCTCGTTTTACAGGTTCTTTAGTTTTAGCTCGATGGGTATTCATTTTTTCTTCATCTAAGACTCGATAGAAGGTTGATTCTGAAGCAATATATTCACCCTGTTCAGCAAGTTTAGGAACAATTTTAAAAGGTGGTAGATCTGCAAATTCTTTGCTATTTGAGACTTCAATTATTTCCTGTCTTTCAGCTTCAGTTAACTTGTTTTTGGGTTCTGGTCTTTCAACCAGAGGTCGCTGATCTTCTTTGACAGTACCATCTTTAGACCATCGTTGGTAGGTCCTCTGTGATATATTAAGTTCCTCACAGGCTTTAAATTTCCTGCAGCCATTGGCATGTGCTTCATCGATTAATTCTACTGCTTTTTTGCGATCTGAAATTTCAATTAGTCGTCCTCTGGGTCCCCCCAGTCGAGTAGACCGGTAAAATTTCATTACCAGTCTCTCACAGATCCATACGTGACACTCTCGCGTCATACGGCTCCTATTATCCAGTCATTGGTAATACACCAACAACCCAATGTGCAAATAAATTGGGTTTTTCTTTAGCAATTTTATTTAAAAGCTTCCTTGCTTTCATCTTTTTCGTTTTTAGTTTATCAAACTTCCTGATAACCCACATAACAAGATGATTATTCATATGATGTAATACCTTCTTTAACTCATTTTTACCATAAAGCCCATAATAATTTAACCAGCCTCTTAGTACCGCATTATATTTCTCAGCAATTTCTGCAAGAGTTATTTGTGTTTGATGCAGCAAATACCAACTTTTTATAGTTCTTCTTATATGTTTCTTTGCTTTATTGGATATTGCAGGCAAAAAACTGGTAAATGAACTGCCACTTGAGCCCTTAGCCTTTCTCGGTCTAAAAGAATAACCAAGAAAAGTAAATTCATGGAGTTTATGATTTTCTTTACGATTACTATCTTTACAGTAGATGATTTTTGTTTTTCCATCATGTATTTCTAATTTGCATTCTTTCATTCTTTCTTTGAGACAATTTAAGATAAATATTGCCTCTGCCCTTGTATTACAATGAATAATTCCATCATCTGCATATCTACACCATTTATTATTTGGGAACCTTCTTTCCATCCATTTATCGAAAGCAAAATGCAAAAATAGATTTGCAAGAAGTGGCGATATTACTCCTCCTTGAGGTGTGCCATTTTCTGTATTTTTTGTAATTATATTGTTATTACTAACAGGATTTGTTAACCACCTTTTTATATATAATATCTCCCATTTATGTCTGGCATATTTATAAACAGCTTTCAAAAGTAATTTGTGACTGATATTATCAAATAGACCTTTAATATCAAACTCCAACACCCAATCATATTTCCAGCACCTGCTTCTTGTTACTTTAATGGCATCATGTGCTGACCGATTCGGCCTATAACCATATGAATCATTAAGAAAAATTGGATCAATTATCTGTTCCATTGATAATCTTACAATCATCTGGGCAATTCTATCCTCTACTGTAGGAACACCCAGCACCCTTATTCCTCCATTTTTCTTTGGAATTTCGACTGCCTTTACTGCTTCAGGAAAATATGTTCCAGAAGACATTCTGTTCCATAGTTTATAAAGATTATTTTTGAGATTCTTTTCATATTTTTCTATTGATATTTTATCTATACCAGCTGACCCTTTCTTCTTTTTCACTGCTTTAAATGCAGTAAAAACAAGGCTTTTAGGTATATTAAATGACTTTGCTTTACTCAATTGTAGTTCCTCCCATTTTCTGGTTGACTAAATTATTCAAGCTGAATAATACAGTTTCTTCGCTAAATTTCTATTACAGAAATTTTTACACTACTACAAACTGTTCCGCCCCTATATTTTGCATTGGTACTTTCACCCTCGTAAGTTCTTTACTTGTGGCTTTTCCCTTTACATCAAAATCTTAGGTTCTCAAGTTCCTTATAAAAGCCTATAATACGGTCATGCTACCTTTATTCCGGTTATCATTCAGTCAGTAATTAGGTGGCTTCTGAATTCATCCTAAGAATGCGATCCGTTCTTAGTTTTGATAACATCTGAGGCATTTCGAAACGTCATCAGTAGTTCTTTTGCAATCATCTCCGTATTACACATCTGACAAAATCTTAAGTTTTGCCTTTTCCTTATCGCTCAGCACCATTATTTTAGTTAACAGCACCATAAGGTGATTTAAAATCAGTACCTAAATACAGATTTTGAGGGGCCTACCCTCATCTTCTATAAAGCACAGCATTTATTTAATTAAATGCTTTCATGACACACGATCGCTCGGGCCTTTTTTCTGAGCACCAGTAATGCTGCAGTTTCAGCAAGAGCTTTTTCCTTTTCACGAAGTTCTTTTTTAAGTTTTTTAGCTTTCTTTTGTTCTTTTTTTAGACTATTTTTCAGTTTTTTAGGATCTTCAAATTTATTTTCATTGGCGTTCTGACACTGCTTAATCCAGCTTTTTAGTTCTTCGAGATGGATGCCTTTTTCACGGCAGTATTTAGCAGTTTCTAATTCTGAGAGACTTGCAGTTTCTAAAACAGCCTGAAACTTATTACTAGAAGACCATTTGCTTGATTTTTTATTGCTAGTTGGATTACTCTTTATAATCTTAGATCTCCAGGTGTAGAGAGTTCCTTTTGGTATATTAGTTTCTTTAGCTAAAGCAGGTACTTTTTCAGCATTAGGTGGAGCCAGTCTTTTAAATATCGAATCTTTTAATTTTTTAGGATAAACTTTTCTTGGCATTGTAATTCTCCTTAAGTTTTATTGTCGTTACTCTATTATACACAGATTTTGTGCCTCACGACAACTAGCCTAACACATAGGGAACTGGAGTTGTATGAATTAGAGCGATTTTTGCCATTATTTATCAGCTCCTAAGATAATAATTCTTTAACAGCCTGAGATTTATTAAAACTATCAAGCAATTTTTGGGGAATAGAATCTAATCCTTCATCGGCTGCCATTACAGCTGCAATTACCATTGCTCGAGAGGAGGTATCGCCAGCTGACATAATATTTAAAGTTAAAGCCTCTAATAAATTGTCTGCATTCCAGAGAACATCAAGCACAATTGGAAGTCCTTTTTCAGTCGAGCAGCTCTGGCCTCTTTGATCAGCATTTTCTACAATCTGATCTTTGCTGCCAATTTTTTCGAAATTATCTTCGACAAATTGATTTATATCTTTATGATCGCCAAGAGCACCTTTATAAGCTTTACCTTCTAAAGTATCCTGTATTACATTGAAAATATATTCGGAGGTTTGATCAACAATTTTTCCATTATGTGTTAGATGAACCAGATCCAGAAACTCTTTTTTAGAAATTCCTTCTTCGATAAATACTGGCAGACTGCGGGCAATACCACCCAGTTCAAGATTATCAGCCCCAATCAGAGTATCTGAATTCTTTAATTTTTCCAGTGAATCTTTCATAGCATGGTCCATATACATTTCATTGTTTTCTAGATATTCAATCCAATCATCTTTAAATCTCTTTAAATCAAACCCCTGCTGCTCAGAGATTGATTTTAAAAGAGCAAAAGCCTGTTCTCCGTAATGAGATAGGTCTCCTGCCTTTTTTCCCTGGTGGAACTTAGCCATGGGTGCTCTGTATTCGTCAATAATTCCACTGTATTCTGCTTTCAATTTATCTGTACTATAAACCCAATGGGCACCAAATGAGAGTGCATCTGCAACAAAAACTGCCTTTATTAAATCTTTTCTTTTATCAGACATGGTTATCCCTCCAATTTAATTCTGTTTATATTCTATTTTTATTATAAGAGATTAATTAAATAAATAAAATTAAACTGACAACAAATTTATAGAAAAGTAATTATTTGTCTGTCAGAGCTTCAAGATCATTAATAATCTCTTCTTTTTCACTCTCAGCTGCCTCTTCCAATTTTGCATACAGCTCTGCTTTTTTCATCTGCAAGATTTCCTGGTCCAGATCTTCACCGCTTTTATTTTCACCGTTTAAATACTTTTGATATTGTTTATAGTTACCAGGAAAAATATCTAGCTGGCTTGCTTTTACGTTCCAGATCTCCTGAGCAATTTCTTTGATAAAATATCTGTTGTGACTGACAACAATAAAGGCTCCGTTATAATTTTTTAAAGCCTTCTCGATGATTTCTCTTGATTCTATGTCCAGATGGTTTAAGGGTTCATCTAGTAAAAGAAGATTGAATTTCCCAAGTAAAAGTACAGCAAAGGCTGCTCTGACTCTTTCGCCAATACTGAGATCTTTAACCTTTTTGAAAACAGCTTCCCCTTCAAAAAGCATTGATCCCAAAAAAGTTCTTATTATTTCCTGATCTTTGTCCGGATTTTTAAGCTTTAACTCTTCTAGAATTGAATTATCCGGATTTAAATTCTCAATTTTTTGAGAAAAATAGCCTATTTTAAGCTGAGAGCTTTTTAGCAGCTTTCCTGAATCTATTTTTATTTTTTCTAAAATAATTTTCAAAAGTACAGATTTGCCGCTACCATTTGGACCCATCAGAGCAATTTTGCTGTCTTTTTCAATTTTGAAGCTTAAATTTTCAAATAAACTTAAGTCAGCAAAAATCTTTGTAATAGCTTTTGTTTCAACTATTACCCGGGAAGCAATTTCTTTTCGCTCAAAATCAGGATTAATCTGACGATTTTCAAAGGGCTTTTCCTTCTGCTCAAGTTTATCTATCTGAGATTCTAAACTTTTAACTCTTTTGGCAAAACGTCCCTTGCGGCGGTCGGAGCCTTTTGTAACATGCCAGAAAGAATCAGTCCTTTTGCCCTTGCCATCTGTTTTTTGTACAAACTGCTGCTGTTTTCTCTTTCTATTTTTCAAACGCTTCTTTTCAGCCTGATATTCTTCATATTCTTTGTACTGGCGCTGCAGTTCAATTTCTTTTTGCTTTTTATAATCACTGTAATTACCAGTGAAAGCTTTTAATTCTTGCTGATTGAGCTCCCAAACTTCTGTTACAGTCTGATCAAGAAAATGACGATCATGTGATACTGTAAGAACAGCACCATTAAAATTATTGATAAATGAAGCAAACCAGTCTCTTGTTTCTAGATCAAGATGATTTGTTGGTTCATCAAGAATTAGTAGATCAACTTTCTGAGATGCCAGCAGCCTGATTAACTGTAACTTTGTCTGCTCACCACCACTGCAGTTTGAAATTTTCCGATCCAAGAATTCCACTTCAAAACCAAACTTTTTCATCAACTTGAGAAATTCACCATAATTATATGTCTTTTCTGTCATAAATTCTTCTACAGTCTGTTCTGCCTGATAACTATAATACTGGGGCAGATAACCAATATTGGTTTTGGAATTAACTTCCCCACTAAAATCTCTGCCTTTGCCTAAAATAATATTTATCATTGTAGTTTTACCAGTTCCATTACGACCAATTAAAGCGATTCTATCACCTGAGTAGATATTAAAATTTATATCTGAAAATAGTTTTCGAGCTCCAAACCACTTTTCCAATTTTTTAGTTTCTAATAATAACAAAAAAATCCCTCCTTATATAAATACCCAAACCGGTCAGGCATTAAAACATAAGAAGAGATTTATAATTCTCTAAATAATTATATGTTAAATTATGGAAATATACTGCTATAATACCCTAACCAGTTTGTTGAATCAATTTTAAATTACTAAATGGTTAAAGTATTGATACGCATTATTTTAAATATTTCACCTCTGATTTATTTTCTTTAATAATATCATGAATTTAAATTTTAGACAAGAGGAATTTATAAAAAATAAAATTTATTTAAGTAAGAACTTTTTGATCTTTTTTATCAGAAATAGTACCCCAGATATTTTTTTCATTTTCAATCTCTCTAAAAATAGGTTCATCTGATAAATCTGATCCACAGTGAGGACAGATCCACTCTTCTTTGCTGGCACTAATACTTCTGCTATCACATTCCGGACAAAGTTTAATATAAGCCATTAATATCAGCTCCTCTAATTTTTTTAATATTTTTTATCTTAGTTAAAGAATAGCAGGCTAATATTAATTGTTTATTTATTTAAAGTTAGAGTTACATTAAAATAAATTCTCAGTCCCCAACAAAGGGGACTGCAATGGGCAAAACAATGAGCAGACAAATTTGTGTATATGTTGTTTCAATTCTCAGTCCCCAACAAAGGGGACTGCAATGGTAGATGAATTAGTAATGTGTTCGACAGGAAAAGTTTCAATTCTCAGTCCCCAACAAAGGGGACTGCAATGATGTTACGAAAGACAGCAAACTGGAAGTATGGAGTTTCAATTCTCAGTCCCCAACAAAGGGGACTGCAATATAGTTAACCAGCCCCGCACTCTTTCAAGCACAGTTTCAATTCTCAGTCCCCAACAAAGGGGACTGCAATTTTTTCTATTTTTTCTTCAAGTATCTCTCTGGCCTGTTTCAATTCTCAGTCCCCAACAAAGGGGACTGCAATAGGAATACCATCTTTAGTTATGAGGTCAAGTAGGGTTTCAATTCTCAGTCCCCAACAAAGGGGACTGCAATTAAGACATTTGAACAGATTAAACAGCATGAAGTTGTTTCAATTCTCAGTCCCCAACAAAGGGGACTGCAATTGATCTCCATCACCAGCACTTATTCCTCTCCGTAGTTTCAATTCTCAGTCCCCAACAAAGGGGACTGCAATATGTGCCTGATAATTTGACTGCAATGCTTGCCGGGTTTCAATTCTCAGTCCCCAACAAAGGGGACTGCAATACCAGATTATCTGATGGTGGAATGTAATTATTCAGTTTCAATTCTCAGTCCCCAACAAAGGGGACTGCAATATATTAGTGATATGCAGCCAGGGGAAATATTAGAAGTTTCAATTCTCAGTCCCCAACAAAGGGGACTGCAATGAAGGATGTTGAGGAAAGCATTAAGGAGAGTGGTGTTTCAATTCTCAGTCCCCAACAAAGGGGACTGCAATTTTTCAACTTCATCTTTTACATGGTTATATTGTCGTTTCAATTCTCAGTCCCCAACAAAGGGGACTGCAATTTCATCAGATCTAACATTTGACATATTTGTGTCAGTTTCAATTCTCAGTCCCCAACAAAGGGGACTGCAATCCTCCAAACTCTTTGGGACATTGGGTATAATGTCGTTTCAATTCTCAGTCCCCAACAAAGGGGACTGCAATTAGCAGCTGGCAAAAGGTCACTCAAATATTATGCTGTTTCAATTCTCAGTCCCCAACAAAGGGGACTGCAATATTATTTGAAGTTGATGTTGATGATATCGTAGGAGTTTCAATTCTCAGTCCCCAACAAAGGGGACTGCAATATCAACAGTTACAGCTAAAGCAACGTAATGATCAGGTTTCAATTCTCAGTCCCCAACAAAGGGGACTGCAATAGCAGGCTAAATTAGCCCTGTTAAATCAAGATTCATAAAGCTTATTTTGCGAATATCCATTATCACCTCCACAAAAAATAAAATCATTTTACTTCATCTCCTCTAAGTGGCTCTTAAATTAGTATTTATGACCATTTGCGAAAGAAGCAGTAATTTAACAAACACTCCCCCCTCGCAAATTAAATTAACAATGTGTCATTATCATAATCTACAGACTTAAAGTTCCCATGTTCTTCTACATAATTATCTTTTGGAGCAATTATTTTATAGATCCTTATATTATCTTTTTTCTTGTTCATTAATTCCAATACTTCATTTCTCATCATTAAAAATTTTTTGTCATCTAATTGAAATTCAAATACTGATTTTTGAACTCTTTGTCCATAATTTTCACAGGTTTCAGCAACCTTTCTCAACCTTTTTCTACCTTTAGCATTTTCAGTTGAAATATCGTATGCCAGAACATACATCAATTTTATCACACCTTTACTGATAAATAAATGGTGGGTATTCTTCAACATCTCCTCTTAATTTTCTCGCCAATAGTCTCGCCTGTATAAAAGGAATTAAACCATAAGGAATTACTCTATCCAAAAGTTGATGTTTAATTTCATTTTGTTTCTTCTCCTGATATTGTTGTATCAATTTTTTCCGAAAATCATCTTTCATTTCTACTGCTCCACCAACCTTAAAATCAAAATCATCTTTATTAACCTGTTTTCTATTAATCATAGTTAATACTAATCTTTCTACCATTATTGGCCTTAATTCTTCCATCAGATCTAAGGCTAAAGCAGGTTTGCCAGGTCTTATCTCATGTAAAAAACCGATTTGAGGATCCAAACCAACTGCCTCTAAAGCAGTTCTACAATCATGATTTAATATAACATAAAGATAAGAAAGCATTGCATTAACAACATTTTTTGGGGGTCTTTTACTTCTTCTTTCAAATTTAAATATATCATTTTCATTTATAATCATTTCATCAAATACAGAAAAGTAATTCTTGGCTGCAATACCTTCAAAACCTCTCACCTGATCAACATTATCGCTATCTTCAATTATATTTAATATTCTATCTAACTTTGTTACATTTTCGCGAAGTAAATTTTCTTTTCTATTATCACCAATATCTCTAGCACTTCTCAATAGCATGGATCTCTGATTATAAATTTT